>ERZ779669.9-NODE-9-length-142900-cov-22.346396_pt1 | contig 142900 bp, 114 predicted proteins | sample MGYA00511372_ERZ779669 | MGnify/ENA primary metagenome ERZ779669 (study PRJEB29588, sample SAMEA1967891) | human gut metagenome | biome: human gut; feature: human-associated habitat; material: faeces | place: Denmark | collected 2008/2010 ... | reverse complement strand
CAGCGGCCGTCCTCGTTGCCGGCAGCAACATAATAGTCGGTTGTAAATGCGTTGCGCAGGTTCTTTGTGAACAGACTTCCGTCTTCGTTCAGCTTCTCGGCATACTGAATCTTTACGCTGTCGCCGGCATTTACGCCGTCTATGCGCAGCTTTATCCAGCCCGCCATGTTCTGTCCCATGTCTATGATGTAGCCCTTGCCGCGCTTAGTTACGCTCACGGGCTTCATGGTCTTCACCACCTTCATGTTGGGACTCATCGCTCCGCGCAGCGTTCCCGTAGGTATGCCCACGCGCTCTGCCGCCATCCATTTAGAGTCGTCGTAGCCCACAGAGGTCCATGCGCCCAGCTCTTTGCGGGCGTCATATATCTCGCCGTCGTACTCGTTGTTGGAGCGTATCGCACCGTCGGGATTCAGTTTCCATTTGTTGCTCGACGAGATAACCTTCTTCTTGCCGTCTGCAAACTCAATGACGAGGTTAAGACGGAGCTTGGGATAACCGAAGTTGGCTATCTTGTAAGGCTTCTTCTTCTGCTGCATGGTGTAGAAGCGGCCGTTGCCAAGAGTTACGCCAATGGCGTTCTTCTCGGTCAGCATCTGCGTAACGTCGAACGCATTATACAGCACAGTCTTACGATAGTCGGTAGGAGCAGGTGCCAGAACCTGGTCGCCCACCTTCTGTCCGTTGATGTATGCCTCATACATGCCCAGTCCGCTGATGTAGAGCGTAGCACGCTTTACGGGCTTGTCAAGGTCGAACTCGGTGCGCAGATAGCGCGAGCTGAGCTTGCTGTGCACGTCTTCTACGTCCCACGGCATTGCCTTCTCAAGACCAATCCACTGTCCGCTCCAGTCGGCTTCGTTGAGCAGTCCGACGTTCCACATTGCCGTCTCGCTCCAGTCAGACTCGCCTTTTGTCGTTGTAACCTTCACGCGCCAGTAGCATGGCGTGTTGCTGCGCAGCTCCTTGCCCGCATATCTTATCCATTGCGACTGGTCGCCCTCGAGCGTTGCGTCCCAGAGATCGCCTTCAAGCTTTGCGGCCTTTTCGGGTGTTGAGGCTACGATTATGCGGCACGACGTCTGCATCACGTCGTTCTCGTCCGATGTTATAATCCATCCTAGCCGCGGCGTAGATGTGTCGATGCTCATCGGGTTGACCATGCGCTCTGTCTTCAGTCCGGTCACGGCAACGGGGAACGACGCCTTACGTCCGTTCTTCTTCTTTGCCGCGGGAGCCGTCATGCAGAGACACAAGGCCAGGGCCGCCAATAATATTTTTCTAAACATAATATTTATATATATTGTAGTTAAAGTAGCATTTTTAAGTGAAGAACGAAAAGTGAAGAGTGAAAAATCCAAATGCCTTGTAGCTTTTTCTCGCGAGCACTACGTTAGTTAATGTTCCGGCGGATTTGCAATCCGCCGGAATTAAATATAAGGATTTTCAATCCGCTAACTTCCTTTGTTCTTCTCTTTAGAGCACTTATTTTAACTCTTACTTCTTAATTTCTTAGTTCTTTTCCTTCAGCATTACGTCAGTCTTGCCGATATAATTCTTGCTTGAATCAATGGCAATAAGCACACGGTCGCTGCCGCGCAGATAGGCTGCATCGTAAGTAAACTCAACGACCTTGCTGTCGTATTCGCCGAGATAAGTCAGTTTGCCGTCAGCCGGATTCATCCACCATACGTTCTTCTTAGCTCCGCTTATCTTTGTCAGGTCGATGCTCATGGGCTTGCCGCTGTAGTTGTATACGAGCAGATAGTCGTTGCCGCGGGTAGCTATTATGCGGTCGTAGCGCTCGCCGTTCTGTCCAGAGATGATGCTCTGGTCAGCCACGCGCTCTGTGAACGGGAAGCTAAGCATGAGCCATTTGAGATACTTCATCTGGTTGTAGCCCGGATCTTCCATTGCCTCCCACCAAGGTTTCTCAGCGCCGAACGATGCCTTCAGGCCCGGACGTATAAACTGCATCACAGAGTTGTGGCCGTAGGTGTGGCCGAAAGCTCCGCCGAACACAGCCCAGTAAGCATAGCGGCGTACGTCGTAGTCCATCCAGCGCGGAGCCGAGAAGTCATGAAGTCCCTGCGGAATGTCCTCGTATGAAGGCTCGCCGTCGATAACAGGGCGCAGCGGTTTCTTCTCAAAACTCATGTCAACATAGCGCCAGTTGTCCTCTTCGGTGTTCTCCTTAATAGTGTAGTCGCCGTCGCCGTTGCGCTGTCCGTAGCGGCGGTGTCCGCTCTGGAACATGTTGAAGTCCATCCATTCACGGTCGTTGTACCACCATGCAGACGTTGTTCTGCCTCTCGGGTGGAACGTCATGACGTGTACCTTGTCGATTTTCTTGATAGCACGGGCCATCGCGTCCCATACCTCGGGCTTCTTGTCGCCCATTATGTCGCCGCCGATCATCCAGATGATGTTCGGCTTATCCTTGTACCTTTCAGCCAGGAATGTACCCAGTGCGGCCGCCTTCTTTGTGTCCATGGCGTTGATTTGCGAACCCCAGATACAGTCCATCGCAATGTAGATACCGTTGCGCTCTGCTACGTCAACGATGTAGTCAAGGTGTTCCCAATAACCGTACACGCCGGGTTTTGACACTTTGCTGAAGTCGAACTCAGCGTTGTTTGCGGCATGTCCGTAGACGTTGAACGTAGGGATGGCGTTCAACACCTGAATCTGCTCTACGTTGTAGCCTACCGTGCGCTCGTAGCTTAGGAAGTACTCCACTTCGTCACGGTTGAGCCTTTCGGGCAGAAGCCATGCCGTATTGCCAAGCCAGAAGAACGGCGCGCCGTTCTCGTGAACGAGGTAGCGGTTGTTTTCAGATACGACAAGTCGTCCGTTACTCCACGGCTTGTAGATTTTGCTTGCCGCGCTGGCTGCCGTAGCGGCGAGCAGCAGGGCCAATGTAAAGATAATGTTTCTTTTGTTCATGTTGTGCAGTTATGATAGATTATTGTTGTTTTTTTATTGTTGGACGGATGCTTGACGGGCAGTCGGCATTACAGGCTGTATCACCTGTTTTGCGAAAGATGGTCTATTGCGTTGCGGAAGACGGTCTTTTGTTTTCTAAAAGGTCACCTTTTGCATTATAAAAGACGGCCTTTTGCAACGTGTTGGAAACCAATGTGTTACGCTGGAGATTCTTCTACCTTCCGCCGGCTGCGCTCTTTACCTTTGTCAAGGGGCTCACCCGTATAGATAAACGGCGAACAGGCAAGCCTTCATGGACGTGTTGCCATGCGTGCTTGTCTGCTCGTCAGTTTTTTGTTAAATGGCTTTAAGCGTATATGTACAACCCTGCTTGGTGTCCAGGTCGTAAAGATACGTCTTCTCTATGGCCGGCAACGGCTCTATCGCGTCAGGCGCGTTGATTTTCTGTTTTATGTCGCTTGGTACGTCGAACAAAGGATTCTTGTTCTCGCCCTTTGCCTTTTTAAGCCCTTTTCCTTTGAGGGGGACTGCAGAGCGGATACGCAGGTTGCCGCCAAGTGATGACTTGATGACGGCGGTTTTCACCTTGTTGTCGTTCCACTCCACGTTTACCTCGAAGCCTCCGCGTGCCTTCAGGCCTTTTATTGAGCCTTCTTTCCATGCGTCGGGCAGGGCGGGCAGCAGGTAGACAAAGCCGTCGTGGCTCTGCATCAGCATTTCGGCAATGCCGGCGGTGCAGCCGAAGTTGCCGTCAATCTGGAATGGCGGGTGGGCGTCGAAGAGGTTGGGGTAGGTGCCGCCCTTCTTCTTCTCGTTGCGTACAAGAGTAAGCTGGTCGCCTATGAGCTTCCATGCGTGGTTGCCGTCAAGCAGGCGCGACCACAGACAAACCTTCCATCCCATGCTCCATCCTGTTGACGGGTCGCCGCGATGGATGAGCGACGTGCGCGCTGCAGCGGTAAGTTCGGGTGTGCGGAACGGTGAAATCTGGTTGCTCGGGTACAGTCCGTACAGATGGGAAACATGCCTGTGGGTGTCGTTTGGATTGTCCCAGTCGTCCTTCCACTCCTGTAACTGTCCCCAACGGCCAGTCTGCATAGGCGGCAGTCCTGCCAATTTCTCGCGCAGACTGTCGGTAAATGCCGTCATGTCGGTCTTGCCAAGTATGGCTGTTGCGTCGATTACGTGGTTGAAGAGGTCGTAGAGCAGCTGGTTGTCCATCGTCACTCCGGCCGCCGTTGTTGCCTTGTGCATGTGCTGGTTTTCGGGAGAGAGGCTCGGGCAAATCAGCCAATACATCTTTGACGGGTTCTGTACCATTATCTGATTGAAGAATCTTGCCGAGCTTACCATTATCGGATAGACGCTCTCGAGGAATTTCTTGTCGCCGGTGTAGAGGTAATGCTCCCACAGGTGCTGGCACATCCATGCGCCGCCCGTTGGCCACAGACCCGATGGAGCCTTGTCGATAGCTCCCGTTACGCGCCAGATGTCGGTGTTGTGGTGCAGCACCCATCCGTCGGCTCCGTACATTATGCGTGCCGACTCACGGCCGGTCTCGCTCACGTCCTTTATCAGGTTGAACAGCGGATCGTTCAGTTCGCTCAGGTTTGTGACCTCGGCAGGCCAGTAGTTCATCTCCAGGTTGATGTTGCAGGTGTACTTGCTGTCCCACGACGGCAACATCTTGTCGTTCCAGATACCCTGAAGCGTAGGCGGCTGCGTGCCCGGTTGCGACGTGCAGATGAGCAGGTAGCGGCCAAACTGGAAGTAAGTCTCCACCAAGTGCAGGTCATCGTGTGTCTTGAAAGTCTCCACACGCTTGTCGGTGGTCATGTTTGCGAATGCATCCGAGCCCAAGTCAAGTTTCACACGGTCGTATTGCTCTTTGTATTTCGCTATGTGCGCGGCCTTGATAGACCTGAAGTCCTTTGTCAAAGCGGCGTTGAGCGCTTCTTCAGAGCGTAGCGTGTCGTTGCCCGTTATGTCGTCGTAGTGCTTGAAGTTGGTGGCGATGGTAAGGTAGATGGTGGCCTCGTCGGCTCCGCTTATCTGCAATACGCCGTCACGGCTGCTCATTGTGCCGCCCTTGATTTTGGCCGATGCGCGTCCGGTGAACGTCACTTTGCCTTTCTGTCCTTCGTGCCAGCCGCTTATTCCGCTAAGAACAATCTCGTCACCTTCGCTCTTTATGGTCACGTCTTGTTGCGGAGAGGTCATCTGGGCGTTGCATGTTATCATGCCCTTGCGACTCGCCGTGAGGTGGATTGCTATCACGTTGTCTGCCAAAGAGGATATGTACTCACGCTGATAAGTCACCCCGTCCGATGTATATCGGGTGATGGCGCGTGCCGAGTCGAGGCTAAGCTCACGGTAATAGTCGGTGTACTTGCCGGTGTTAGGGAAGTTGATGTACAGGTCTCCGAACGGTTGGTAAGGCATTCCGCTGTTCGTCTTGGCCTGTACATGCGCCGTCGCGAGGTCTTGTGCCTCCTTATACTTACCCTCCCAGACAAGCTGTCGCACCTTTGGCAGGTACTCGAGAGCTTCCGGGTTGGCGTTGTTGTTGGGGCGTCCTGCCCATATAGTCTCTTCGTTGAGCTGCAGGCGCTCTGCCGACGGCGACCCGAATATCATCGCTCCGAGGCGGCTGTTGCCTATGGGAATGGCCTCTGTCCACGTCGTAGCCGGCGCGTCATACCATAATATATGGTTATTGTCTGTTGCGAAGGCGTTGTTTGCCGTGCAAAAGGTCATGGCAAACAATGCAGCTGACAGTATTGTCTTTCTCATTTTGTCTTGGGTTTAAATCTTAATGCGTTCTCGTCTTCAATCGTTACTTTGCTTTCGTCGAGCTTTGTGGCGTCAAGTCCGAATGTGTCAATGAAGAACTTGTACACTGCGTTGCGCTTGTTGGGGCCGAAGTCGTGGCCCTCCTTGGGCAGGTGTACGTTCTTAACGTTGTCCGTCTTGCCGTAGAAGCCGTAAATTCTCTGTATGTACGGATACTCAAGTTCGGGTGTTGTGGATGTCCAGTCGCCGCCGTCGCTCACGAGCATCATCGGCCTTGGGGCGAACATCGCTGCCAGTTCGGCGTTGCATGTGCCGCCTCCCGCAAGCTGGATGGGCATTCCGCTCTCGCACGGACATCCTCCGTCAAACCATGAAGATACGCTTACAACAGGGCAGCATGCCGTGTAACGGTCGTCAAGTACGCTCAACAGGACTGATTGCGTGCCGCCTCCCGAGCCACCGTTCACGCCAATACGGATCGTGTCAACGTCCTTGCGCTGTATCATCCAGTCAAGTATGCGTATGCCGTTGAGCGCCTGCATCACGTGCGCTTCTGGTGTTTGGTGGGCCTTGGAGCCTACCTCATCGGCAGATTCTCCCCATCCCCAAAGGTCGTAGTCAACGCAGATCGCGCCCATGCGGGCAAGCGTTGCGAGTCTCTGTTGCTGCACCTTGCCATAGCGTCCGTTGCTGAAATGGCCGTTCGGACATATTATAAGAGGGTGCTTCCCCTTGCTTCTTGGTGTATAGATTGAGCCGCAAACGGTGTGTCCGTTGGCTGTTTTCAGTCGGAAGTTCTGCACCGTATAGCCGTCGAACTTACGTATTTTGCCGTATTCTGGAGCGTCTTTCGAGCATAAAGGCAACAGCTTGTCTATGCCGAGACGTGCCCTTACCTCCTTCTTTACGCTGTCTTTTCTTGCCTCCCATGCTGCCTTATCGGCGTAAAGTGACGCCAAATAAGGCACCAGTTTGCGCCCGTCCTCCGGTTGTCTGCGCGGATATTCGTAAGGCTTTATCTTGTATAGGTTGCCGTTTTGTTTAACGGCCTTGAAGTCGAACGGCGCAAGTATATTGTTGAATGTTTCCTCCAAAGAGTATGGGCGCACACGGAAATCCGCGTACGCCAGCTTCAGTCCGGTTGTGTCTACATTGTATTTCAATCGTATTCCAAACCTTTTTGATACGTCGCTAAGCACGTCCGACAACGGTCTTGTGAACTTTGTCTCGTATGTTTGGGCGCCTGCCGTAATGCCGAAGAATAGCAGTGCAGGCAATATCAGTCGTTTCATATTATTCGGTAGTTAAAGTAGTTAGGGTGGTTTGGGCAGTAAAAGTAAACGGTTTCCGGCCGTTTACTTTTACTTTTTAGCCCTTTTACCTCTTTACTTTTTATACGTCAGTTTGCCAAGATCTTCGCGCTCAGCTGCCAACTTGCCGTTAACGAACAGGCGTAAACCCTTGCCTTGATGGTAGCGCTGGCCGTCCTTGTCATATAATATGGTAAGAACGTTGCCGCGATAATTTACGTTGTCAAGGCAGAAATAGTCCCATGTGCCTTCCGGAACGAGCGGATTTACCACTACGCTGCCGTCTGCCTGCGGACGGAGTCCTACAAGTCCTGTGATTACGAGGTCGGCAAACGTCGAGTGGTTGTAGTAACGGCTGCGTTCACGGTCGCCCATAAGCCATGCTCCGTTCTTCTCGTCGAGGTATTCGCCGATGTACGGACGTCCGCGGTGATGCTGGCTTTCAACATACAGTTTCATCTGTTTGAAGAACGTGGTGTCGCCCAATACCGGGTTGGGATAAGTGTTGATATAGTTAGCGAATGCTGTAAGCGTCTGGCTTGTGGCGAACGGCCATATCGCGCCGTCCCACTCACAGCGTCCTACTCCGTGGCTCCTGAACTCGGGATGGCGGCGCTCAGCCGTGGTAAGTCCGTAAGGAGCGGAGAAGCCTTCTTCGTCTTCAAGCTGCTTCCAAGCCTCGTCATACTTGTTCGCATCGGGCAGGTTGAAGTACCAGGGGATGTAACCTATTGCCTCACGTACGGCTGCTGCCGTGTCGCCGCGTACAGTTTCAAAGAACGAGTGCTTAGTGTTCCAAAGCTTGCTTTGTACAAGATTCTTCAACGCATCTGCCTCCTGGTTGTACTCATTAGCTTTAGATGCGTCGCCGGCGAGAAGGTTTAATTCAGCCAGCGCACGTGCGTTGCCGTACATATAGCTGTTGATAGTCGGACGTGCGTACTGCTTGCGGCGGCCGCCACTTATGCTTTCCTCCATTCCGTCCTGCACGTCGCCCTGCCAATACAGTCCGTTCGGCAGGCGGTTAGTGCTCTTCCAGCGTGCGTACTCCTCTTCAAGCGAGGGCTTCAAGCCAAGCACAAACGTGGTGTCGCCCAGTACTTTGTAAGCCTCGTAGACTGCTGCGGGGTTCCAAGAGCTAAACTTGTTCATCTTCGTCATGGCCTTGCCGTCGTTGCCGTGATACCATGTGTTGAGTATCTGGTGCAGGTATGTGGTGTCGCGCAGCCAGCGTGTCTCCATTATGTGGTGGCCAACGGCGCAGGCGATGAGGTTGTATTTGTCGGCGTATGAGCGCTGAACGAGGAATTCGGTCATGCCCAATCCTACGGGAGTGCGCTTGATATGCTTGCGCAGCGACCACCAGCGGAAGTAGTACATTTCCTCCATCGCCTTGTCGGGGCAGTCGAAGAGGGGAACGTTCTTGCTCATCCATTCAGACGACTTGCTGTTAGGTATGTAGGTAACGATGTTCTCGTCCTCCATCGTATTGAAGTAGTCGGCGTAGTGCTTGTAGTCGTCATACCTCAGAATAGCGGCGTTAGCGTCTGCGTCAGACGATTTTGTGGTGAGGTTGGCAATGGCGAATGTTGCCATCGGGTCTTCCTCGTCGGCGCGCGGCATGTCAACAAACTGGTCGGCAGGGGTCTCGATGTCGGGTTTGTCGAACAGGTTTCCGGTGCGGAACACGATGCGTGTGATGGCGTCGACGGGAGTGTCGAACATGCGTGCCGTGGCCCTCTTGCCGTTCACGTAGTAAGTTCCAACGTGACCGTCAACCGAGAGTACGGCCTTGATGTGGTATGCTTTGCCGGCTTCATAGCCCTTCAGCAGGCCTCCGTAGCGCGCTCCTCCCTTAACTCTCATTGTCGCAGTAGAGTCGAGAACGATACGTGAGCACATGTTGCCCTTGGCGTCGAGGAACTCGATATTGAGCTGGCCGTGGTCAGTCTGACCGGCCTTAACGTCAAATTCAACGGTAAGTTCCTTTGTTGCGGGTATCACTTTCTCCACCCTTGCGTAGTCATACGGGTCCTTGTCGCTCAGCGTCAGCCACTCGCCGTCAAGCTCAACAGGTGCCCAGAGGGGTGAATATATATTCCAGTCGGTCATGTCTGCCAGCTTTGTGTACTTGCCGAAACCGCCCGAAGCGTGCTCGGTAGCCTCCAGCTTGACGGGCACCTGAATGCAGGATACCCACATGTCCTCCTTGTTGTTGCTGTATGTTATCCAGAGGTTGCCGTCCTTCGGCGTGCCGTTACCTTCGAGAATACCGCGTGTGTACTGAGGACCGAAGCTCTTGTAGTTACCCCAGTGGCGCTCGGGAGTCACCTCACCGTTCACGAGGTTGAGCGTGGTGTATTCCAGTCCGTCCTTGCTCAGCGAGATAGCCAGCGGCCAACGGTATTCAGCGGGGTTGTACACCGTGGCGTAAGTACCGTCGGAAAGGCGCTGTCCCCAGATTTTAGCGTTAGAGTTAACGAAGCCGTGTGCCCTTGTTGCGGGGTAGCGCCAGGTGTTGCCGCCGTCGCTGCTTATGCTCTGAAGGGCATGTTTCCACAGCCCGACCTTGCGTCCGTCGGGCAGGGTATAGCCGCTGAATGCCTTGTAAGGGGTTTTTAACGGCAGGATGTCGTCGTTCCTGTCTGCCTCCTCAACCCATTGCATACGCATCATCGGGTCGGCTATCAATTCGTCGCAGGCCTTAACGAAGGCCTTGTCCTTTGACTTTTTATAATACGGGAAGTCGGTATTCTTCTCGTTGAAGTCGTGGTTGTAATAGATAAAGTAGATAGGGCCGAACGAGCCGTCGGCCTTGATTTCACGTACCACTCGGCCTATACCGTTACCGTCGTTGGGGTGGTCTTTAGGCGTAAGGGCCACGTTATAGTTACCCGTCGCTATAAGTTTGTCGTTGCTCGAGACGTAGAAGCCTACGCGCTGGTGCATTACCGCCTTGAGGTCTTTTGCCACGATACCGGGCAATGTCTCCTTGGTGAAGCCGTCGGGCACGCTGTATATGGGGAACAGCTCAACCGGTTTAGTCCATGTATAGCCGTCCTCGGATGTCTGGAGCATGGTCTTTCCGGGAGCCTCGTGCTCGCTGCGGGGGTCGGTAAGGTAATGCATGTAGAACTTGCCGTGCCAGTATGCCATCATCGGCTGGTGGTTATAGAGCCATCCTTTCTCGGCGCGCATGGTCTGGATGTTGTGTACTCCCACTACGGGCGACAGTCCTCCGTCATGGCGTGCGGGCGTAGCCACTACGCTGCCGGTATAGTGTACGGCGTCACTGTTTTGCTTGATGAGGTCCTTTACGATTTCTTCCGGAGCCATGAACACCGTGCCGTGCTTATGGCCTACTGGGAAGTTGACAGCTCCCGTGCGGTCCTGGAAGTTCTTGAAGTCCTTTGTCCTCGCGGCACCGTATATGCCGTGGCGGTAAGAATCATAATAGATGTAGTACCAGCCTTCGGCCTGTGTCGTAGTAGGTCCTTCGGTAAAGCTCTCGGTAAACGGTTCGGAAGCCTTGCTCCACGGACCGTATGGCGACGTAGCGAAGGCAACCTTGAGGTTGCGCTGCTTACGAGAGTTGTCCTTGAGCACCATGACATAGTCCTTGTCGCCGCGCTTCAGTATCGTGGCGTCAATGCAGCTGAAGTCGGGGTCGATAAGAAGCTTTGCCTTGCTGAACTTCTTGAAGTCCTTTGTCGTTACATAATAAAGGCGGTGGTTGTTGTAGTGGTCCTCCTCATAGTCGGGGAACTTGCCCGGCACGCACGACGCCCATACAATCATGTACTGCTTCTTGACATCGTCGTAGAATAGTTCCGGAGCCCAGACGTTTACCGTCGTGGGGTCGTCCATTACCTCGATGAAGCGTTCCTTGCTCCAGTGTATAAGGTCTTTGGACGAGGCGTAGCCGAAGCCGCGGTCGCCTTTCCAGCTTGACGTCCATACGAGATGGAACGTGCCGTCGGGCCCTTTTACGATTGAGGGGTCACGCATTACTTTCTGCGTGCCTACTTCCGGGCTCAGGAATGTGCCCGGTATGGTGTCCCACCTCAGGCCGTCATAACTGTAGATGAAGCGTAGGCCTTCGTTGGCCGGCTCCCTGAACGAGGTTGAGACATAGACATCCTTCGCGGAGGAGATGTAGGGTGTCATCGCCGACAGCGCGACGATGGCAGACAAAATAAGTTTTCTCATAATAGGTTTTCGTTTATGTATTTGACGGTAAAGATTGTCATTTGTAACCAGTCGGTTTTTACTTAAATGGCGCATCGTTGCATAATTCATGCCGCCCGGACGTCTTGCACCGTACGGGTGCTGCCTCAAAGCAGGCTTTGGGGCCTGCCGCTGCATGGCCGTGCGCTTGGCCCATGCCTTTGTATTCAGGCTTTTCGCCTGCGCAGTTGCATTCCGCCCCATCCGAGCAGCATTCCGCAGGCGCAGCATGTGCCGTAGGCCCATCTGTCGCGTGAGGGGAAACGCACGTCGCGAGGGTGCTCGGGGTCATAGATTAAAGCTACTTCGTCGCCCTTGCCAAGGCCTATCGCAAAGTTCGCATCATATGTTGTCGACAGCTTGCCGAAGCGTTCCGTGTCGTAGATAACCATCGCGTGACTCTCGGTGCGTGTCTTGCGGTGGCGGTATGTCCTCGTCCTGTCCACGCGCTCTACAATCCCTTTGGTGGGCACGTACGTCCGTGAGTCTATCGCGAGTGATATTAATCCGTAAAGGCCAATGCCAAGCAGGATTGCGGCTCCGGCGAATGCGGCGAGCCATATAAGGTCATCAACGCGGAGGTTTGCGAGGCTTTTCATGGACATCCTTGATATGTTATTAGACTGTCGGCGGCCTGTCGGATGCTGTTTTCATGCCGGCGGCCGCACGGATGTATATCCGATGGCAAAGATAAGTATTTTATCTTGAATACGCAAGCCCATCGGCATAATTATGCGATGTAGTACTTCCGGCGGGGCGTGGCTGCTGATGTTTGCATGGCTTATGGTTGCAAGCTGTGCAGGATGTAAGGTAAACGTGGTATTGTGATGGCAAAATGATATTGCGCGAATGTCTGTGTTTTGTGTGGAAACAGAGTTCCGGCGGGGCTGTCTGACGCCCATCATCGTGCCGGAGGCCGTCATTGAGGTTGCCGTTGACGGCCTTTTACTTTCCCGAAGACCGTCTTTTGCACGCCGTTTAGCCGTGTTATGTCATGAAAAATACGGCTGAAAACCGCCACATAGGTCGCTTTTCAGCGTGTTTCATGCCCTTTTTCATGCTTTTTCCTGCCGTTTTTGTTGCACATTAAATACCTTACTTTGCGTAACGCTTTGCTGTTTAGATACATATGGCTGCACACTGTATTTTCGCGTATTTGCGTGCGTGCGGCTTGTTGTTGGCAAATAATCTAAACTGAAGAGGTCAACGAAAATCAACATGTTGGCGTTTGTCTCATATTCGTTTCAATTTGTATAAATGGATGACTATCTCCTTTTTGTCGTCGATATATTAACATTTTTATGTTGTGTTGTATATCTTAATTCAGTATATTTGCCGTGATTTTATGTTATTTGGATGTAATACTGATTGACATGAAGGCATTATTTAGATTTATGCTTGTGCTCGCCATAGTTCCGATGATATGGAGTTGCAGCGACGATGACGACGGAACGTCTGACACGACGCCGACTTATACGATACAGGGCAGCGCTAATGTAGTGGTGGGCGAGGAGAACCTGTACAGCATACCCAACCTGCCTGCCGGGGCGGGAGTTGAATGGAATGTCTCGACGACTGACTTCTCGCTTGAGACGAAAGCTTATAACACTGTTAGCGTGACGGCTACCGAGGCAGGCAATATAGCCATACTGAGCGGTATCGTGACCGACGGCTCGTCGCGCCTGGGCTCGGCAGCCATAGAGATTCGCTCGGTTGAGGCTGAATGACGATAGCGTTTTTTGTTCAAGATAACATCTTTTTGGGATTTTAGTTTAAGGTAAAAGGCGTTGCGCCGGTTGGGTTTTGTCCCCCTGCCGGCGCTTTTTCGTGCGGTGTTCGGCCAGGATGGGTGTTATAGACCCTTATATGCCGTAAGTTTTTCCACGCTTCGTCATTATGTTGCCGCTTGTTTTCTTAATGTAGCGTAAATAAAGAAATAAGTGATAAAATGCGATATTTTTACTTTTAAAAATTTGCATATTGCTGAAATGTTAGTATCTTTGCCGACGCATTTACTAATCAAACGTATATCACAATGAGCAAACTTATCAAGCCCGTCGGATATAAGTCGCCGCTGGACATGCGGCAGACCGAGCAGGGCATAAAGCTTATAAAAGAGTTTTTTCAGCAGAACCTGTCAACAGAACTTCGCCTGCGGCGAGTCACGGCGCCGCTGTTTGTCCTTAAAGGATTGGGTATCAATGATGACCTTAACGGTGTTGAACGTCCCGTTACATTCCCCATCAGGGATCTTGGAGACGCAGAGGCAGAGGTGGTTCATTCGCTCGCTAAGTGGAAAAGGCTTACCCTGGCCGACTATTCGATAGAGCCTGGCTACGGGGTGTACGCCGACATGAACGCGATACGTGCCGACGAGGAGCTTGACAACCTGCATTCGCTTTATGTAGACCAGTGGGACTGGGAGGCCGTGATGACCCGTGAGCAGCGTAACATTGACTTCCTCAAGAGCGTCGTGCGCCGTATATACGCGGCAATCAGGCGTACCGAGTATCTTGTTTGCGAGCGATATTCGGCCTTGAAGCCGTTTTTACCGGAGGAAATACACTTCGTACACAGTGAGGATCTGCTCGAGATGTATCCCGACAAGGATCCGAAAGAGCGTGAAAACCTGATATGCAAGAAGTACGGGGCTGTATTTATAATAGGTATAGGCGGCAAGCTGGCCGACGGTAAGCCGCATGACGGTCGCGCGCCGGATTATGATGACTGGACAACGGAAACAGGCAAAGGCCATAAAGGCCTTAATGGCGACATCCTTATATGGTATCCTACGCTCGACAGGGCCGTCGAACTGTCGTCGATGGGGATTCGTGTAGACAAGGAAGCGTTGCTGCGCCAGCTCGAACTGACCGGTCAGCAGGAACGTAAGGAGCTGTATTTCCATAAAAAACTGCTGTCAGGCGAGCTGCCTCTGAGTATCGGCGGCGGTATAGGCCAGAGCCGTTTGTGCCTCGTATTGCTGCACAAGGCCCATCTTGGGGAAATCCAGGCAAGTATATGGCCTTGTGAAATGATAAAGGAATGTGAGGAGTTGGGAATGACGCTGATATGATATTAAATTAAGAATTAAGAGTTAAGAATTAGGAAAAATACCTTTGTCAATTGTCAATGCATACTTTCTTAATTCTTAACTCTTAATTCTTAATTCCCGAAGCTCTTAATTCTTAATTATCAATTGATTTCCAGTTTCAGCATTTCGCTTAACTTCTCGAACGCCTTGTTTTCTCGTTTCAATTCGTCAAAACGTTCCTTGTTGGTAAGGATAGGCTTGATTTCCTCAGGTTTGGCGAGCCTTATGTTAAGCGTTATTGCGCTGTTCTTGAGTGCGAGCGCGAGCGTGTTGCGTATCCGCCCTTTGATTTTCATAATGTCGTCGAGAAGAATCTGGTTGTCCACAACAACCTCAATGTCCGGAAAGCTGGTAATGAGAGGAGTCATGTTCTTCATCCTCGCCGCGATACCGGTCATCTGTTGCGGCATTCGGTTGCACATTGACGTCCATTGAGTCAGTAGCTGCTCGTTGGTGAACTCCTGCCTGTCGCCAGTATCGTTGTCGTTTGTTGCCGTCTCGATAATTTGTTGCGGCTCTTCACTCCTGCGCCTGAGGTTGTCGAATGTCTTGCCGATTTTTCCCAGTTTAAGTCCCCTTGGCATGGTCGGAGAAGGCGTAGCGGAGCCACCATTAGCGTTGTTTCCGGGTGCAACGTTCACGTTGCTATTCTCAGTTTGTGGCGCTTGTTGCGCATGTATGTTGCCGTCGTGCGACGAAACTGCCGTGCGACGGTTAACGGGAGGCTCAGCCTTGGCCACCTGCATAGCCTCTGTCAGCTGAACGCTCATAAGTCTTTTGAACAGGGATTTCAGTCTCTTAGGGCTACGCCCCGCGCCAGCGCCGTCGTCATCGGGCTGCGTTATCTGCGATATTTCTATCAACGTAAGTTCTACCAATAGCCTTTTGTTGCCGCTTTGGCGGTAATTAATGTCGCAGTCGTTCATTATCTTCAACGCCTTGTACAAGAAATTAGCCGGGCATTTCTTTGCTTGTTCCTTGTATTTTTCTGCCTGCCGCGCTCCTGTCTGCAGTAACTGTATAGTCTGTTCGTCCTTTGCCATGAGTACGTTTCTTACGTGTACGGCCAGACCGCTTATCAGATTACCTCCGTCAAAGCCTTTGTTTATTATGTCGTTAAGCAGCACCATGACGTCGGCAGTCTTGTTTTCAAGACTTAGGTCAATGATGTTGAAGTAGTTGTCCGTATCGAGTACGTTAAGATCTTCAATGACTTTCTTGTATGTTATGTTGCCTTGACAGAAGCTGGCGGCCTGGTCGAACACTGAGAGTGCGTCTCTCATGCCACCGTCAGCCTTCTCGGCAATGACGTTGAGGGCCTCCTCCTCGTATGTTATTCCTTCTTTCTCGGCCACCATCTTGAGCTGTCCAATGATTCCCTGGACAGTCATACGCTCGAAATCATATATCTGGCAACGCGATATTATGGTAGGAAGTATCTTGTGCTTCTCGGTTGTCGCGAGGATGAAAATCACGTGGGCAGGCGGTTCTTCGAGTGTTTTGAGGAAAGCGTTGAACGCCGCCGTCGACAGCATGTGAACCTCGTCGATGATGAATACCTTATATTTGCCGACCTGAGGAGGTATGCGCGTCTGTTCCATAAGCGCCTTGATATTCTCCACGGAGTTGTTGCTTGCGGCGTCGAGCTCGAAGATATTGTATGAGCGTTGCTCGTTAAAAGCCTTGCAACTCTCGCATTCGTTGCATGCTTCGCCGTCACTTGTTGGGTTCTGACAGTTGATTGCTTTGGCGAAAATGCGTGCGCAGGTAGTCTTGCCCACGCCCCTTGGCCCGCAGAACAGATATGCATGAGCCAGCTTGCCGCTCTTGACGGCGTTCTTCAGCGTGGTTGTCAGGGCGCTTTGTCCTACCACAGCGTCAAACGACATCGGCCTGTACTTGCGTGCGGAAACTATGTATTCTTTCATTCTGGGTAGTTAAAGGAGTTAAGGTTGTTAACGTAGTTAAGGGTAAAAGTCTTGTTGCCGTGCTTTTTCCCCTCTTTATTCATTTACTTTTTCACCTTTATTTATTTCTCAGTGCAAGTCCGTCCTTGAATGCGTTGCCTACCTTTTCACCGACGACGAGATAGTCGTTGTTCACAGGATCGAAAGTTATGGGGCGCAGTTTTGCCGGGTCTATCTTGCCTTTTTCGTTGAGAATGCTCTCGTCAGCGGATACGTTTACGATACGTCCTACCAAGTGGCATGACTCAGGGTCGTACGAAACAAGCTCGCATTCTACAGTCATGGGCAGTTCCTCTATGACTGGCGCGTTGACGAACTCCGACTTAACGGCATGGAAACCGGCTTTGGCGAATTTGTCGGGAGTCATGTTTGCCGATTCCACTCCTACGTAGTCGCAAGCCACGAGGGAGTCAACCGTGGCCATGCTTACTGTAAATGCCTTTGTGGCAAGCAGGTTCTTCACGGTTTTATGACCTGCGCTGAGGCACATGTTTATACGGTCGTCATAGTCAATGCCGCCCCATGCGGCGTTCATGGCGTCAGGATTGCCGTTCTCGTCATATGTTCCTACTATGAATACCGGTTGCGGATATGTCCACGGTTTTGCTCCGAAGTTCTTTCTCATGATGTTCTTTTTTAGATATTTTCCTGTTTATTTGAGGAGCAAATATAATAAAAAAAACATGCCTGGCCAAATTTCGGCAAGACAATCTATATAAATCAAGCCCTACCGTCAGCAGCGGTAGGGCTTGTATGTCAGAACCTCGTGAGTTGCAGGGTTGCGTAATCAGAGCGAAGTACGAGGTTGTCGCCGTCGGCAACCACCACTTCAAACGTTGTCCCGTTGGCGTTCATGCCGAACGGCAGCAGGTCTTCCACGGTGGCGTCAACGCCGTTGTCGCTCGTGTTGGCACGCTGCTTGAACTCGCGCATTACCACTTTCTTGCGGCCGTCCTTGTACTCGAAGCGCCCGATGAACGACCCGTAGCCGTTAGGGCCCTGCTTCTCGGCCACCTCTACCACCATGCGCGTGATACTGTAATATATCCTTTCGCACTCGTGCATCTGGCCGTCGGCCGTTGTCTCGAAGCGCTCCAGTCGCCAGCGGCCCTCTATATCCTCGTCGATAGGGTCTTTCCAGTCGCATCCGCAGCAGAGGATGCACGCCAAAACGGCCATGAAGGCCACTCTCGTTATTTTGCCCATAGTAATCCAGTTTTTCTTATTGTCAACATGCCTCCCGTGCTGTTGCCGAGGTAATTGCCGTCGTCAACGCCGCAGCTCGCCGTGAACTGCCAGCCCTTGAGGCTCTTGGGGCTGTATGAAACCTCGAACAACATGCTGTTCTGGTGGCGCTTTTCGTCAAGCGGTTCGTCGTAGGTTCCCCAATGGCGGGCGAACGACAGCAGCATGCGGTATGTCCATTCGTCAGACGGGTCGCCGCTCAGGCCGATGTGGTGCGCTTTCACGCGGTTGCTTCGGAAGTACAGGCGGCCGTCCGAATTGTACGACGGTCCAACTACGAAGGGATTTCCGATATTCTGTCCCCAGTGTGTCCAGGGATATGTGTAGTGGTTGTAATAGTTGTCGCGGCCGCTCATCTGCAGGTCGCCGAACGAGCCGCCGACGCCGTCGTAGAGTATCGGGCCCGTCTGGTCTGTCGTGTTCAGGCCTTCCCACAGCACCTTAGTTACAAACGGGTTCTTTGGAACGGTGACCTCAACGCCTATGTGGCCGTCCTTCCACCGGCCATACTGCCACGTCAGCTGTGAGTGGTCGTCGAAGAAGTGCTCGTAATACAGGCGTGCCTTCCATGTCTTTGCCTCGTAGTTAAGGGCGAAGTTCCAGCTGCCTGTATGGTTGCCGTCGATGTTTTCGAGCGTACTTTCCTGCTTTGGTATTAGCGCCTTGAAGAAGTCCTTTATGCCGTTGGGCATGTTGGCTACGCACGTTATCGAGCCGTCGGCGTTCTTCTGCCATAGGCTTCCGCCGAATTGCGCCGTCTCGAGCATGCCTATCTCCATGGTAAGGGGAAACTTCTCGACGTTACCCACACGGAACATCAGCGACTTGGTATGGTAGATATTGTTCTTTGAGAACTTCTGTCCGGCAGCGACGAAGTCCTCGCGCCATCCTCCGTCGGTCATCACTCCGTAGCCGATGTGTCCCTTAATGCCGAGCCATCCTTTGGTGAACGGCACGTCCCAATACTTCTTTACCTCGAGGCGTACCTGCGGAATGGGGCGTGCGTTAGGGCCTTCAACCATCATTCCGCTCGACAGCCGCATGTCCTTTTCCAACGGGAACGCACCCCGTTCTTTGCTGCCGATGCTAAGGTTTATTACCTTCCACGATATGTCGGCATACGCCTGCTGCACCACGAAGGGCGCTGTCTGGTCGATGGTGCCGGCCAGGTCGAGCCCGGCCTCTACGCTCCAGCCCTTGCCCAGGTCAGTGTCATACTTCACTCCGGCGCGCAGGTAGCCGCTGTTCGGCCGCTCCGAGGACAGGCCGTAGCGGTTGGCCGTGAACCATAGCGGCGCATACTCGCCCGTAGAGGCATTGCCGGACAACTCGATTTTGTACGTCAGCGAGTCGCCCCGTGCGCCTGCCGTGGCCGCGCATAGCGGCAACATGGCTGCCATCAAATACTTGATTATTTTCATCCGAATAGTTTGTAGAGAATTAATAAACGGCAATGTCATGCCGCGTACAGTCTTTATTTAGCGACGGCAAAAGTACAACAAATTTCCCGTTCTGTAAAATTATTGTCAAGGAAAGTGCGTAATGCCTTCACATGTGCATGCCGACGGTAATACCATATGTCTGAAAAATGTAAGCCGTAAGCCGTGTTTTCCTTACGGTTTATGTCGTAAAACAGGCTTATAGATATAGCTGTTAAGTAAACACGTGAACTTTGGTTACGATGTAAAAGACCGCCTTTAAGGCTGCAAAAGGTGGCCTTTTACAACGCCGTTGACCGTCTTTCAGCGTGTAAAAGATGGCCTTTTGCGAAGTGGTTGGCGGCATGTAAACATTAAAAAAAGCAAAAAACGTTTGTCCCGTGTCACTTTTTTGACTTGTCATACGTTATTGAAATATAGATGTTAAAACATTTTCGTATTATGAAAAAGAACTTATTTTTGGTTGTTTCAGCAGTGTTCTTTGCTGTATGTACATTCAAGGCTTCGGCACAGACTGTCGGTTTCGGCAAGTTCAGGGGCGTGTGGGCAAGCGCCAAGCAAGAGGCTGTTATAACGGATTCGGTGATGATGTATTTCGCGAAAGACACCGTTACGGGCAACGGTTCGGCGGTGCTGTTGGTGCCGTCGCGTGGTATCGGCATGCTTACGACATTCACGAAGGATACCGTTATGCTGGCCAAGGCCGCAGGATATGACTTGTCGCTGACAGCCGACGGCTCTCTGAGCATAGACGGTAACCTGTTGAAAAAGGTGGAAGACATGGACATCGTGCAGCCATACGACATGCCTTACGCAACGGACAAGTCGCAGATAGGCCGCTGTCTGCAGGAGTGGCAGCTCGGCACGGTGGTTGAGACAAGCGGCAACGACGTTATTGTGATGATTGGAACGAACCGCAACTCGTTCATGTACGGCATATCCGGAGGCATGGTCTACCTGCGCGCGGCGGCTCTGTTGCAGTGTAATGAAGGCTCGCTGTTCATCCAGAACATCCGCATGATGAAGAATCCTAATACGGATGAGTTCTCGAATAACTTTTTCTACGACAGCCATGAATTCCTGACAAACCTGCCGCCGATAGACATCTCGAAGTTCAATCCTACACAATGTGTATTCGCCGGCGACATGTTTATTTATTGGTCGTACCTAAGCCACACGGCCGACAACATCAAGGTAAACGGTTGCGGTGAGACGTATTCATACGACCGCCCGACAAAAGATACGCTGGGGCTGATAGAATGGATAAAGTACGAGCCGTACAACGCAAAGACAATCAACAGCCTGGCGTATTGCGTGAAACCGTAAAATGTTTTGGACTTGCAGTAAAACGTTTACCACCTTCATATTATAATATGTGTAACTTTGCGGCGTAAAACAAGACATTGAATTTATGGAAAGCAACAATGGTAACGGCAGACCTTACATAGTCTGCCACATGATGTCGTCGGTTGACGGGCGCATAGACTGCTCTATGACCGAGAATCTTGGCGATACTGACGCCTACTACGCAGCCCTGGATGAGCTGGAGTGCGACGCCGACCTGTCCGGACGCGTAACAATGCAGATGCATACGGCGCTGCCGGGCACGTTCAAGGCCACTGACTCTACGCCGATAGGCTGTGAGGAATGGCGCAATGCCGGGCACGGCGGCAAGTATGAAATAGCCATCGACACGCACGGCACGCTGTTATGGCCCGACAGCGCGGCGCAGGATAACCTGCTCGTAATCACTGACGAGGCATGTCCTCGCCAGTATCACGACCGCCTAACGGCGCAGGGCATATCGTGGATAGCGTGCGGGCGCCGCGGCATAGACCTCAGCCGCGCCATGCAGATACTCCGTTCGGAGTTTTCTGTAGAGCGGCTTGCCGTTGTAGGCGGTGGCCATATCAACGCCGCCTTCCTTACCGCGGGACTCCTCGACGAGGTCAGCCTCATGGTAGGTGCCGGCATTGATGGGCGCAAGGGCATGACAGCCGTCTTCGACGGGATAGAGGATATGGACTATCCTACCACCACGATCAAGCTCGTCGACGTAAAGCGGGTGGGCGAGAACACCGTTTGGATAAGGTATAAGAAGTGAAGAACGAAGGACGAAGAGTGAAGAACCCATTTGGATTTTTCACTCTTCAATTTTATATTTTTACTCAAAAGCAACATTTTCGCTATATTTGTTTTACGAATATAGAATGCGGCTCGGCAATGGAATGTCAAAAAAACTTCTTTTTTTCTTCCCTTTGCGCCCGCCTTTTAGTATATTTGCAGGCGTAATCAAAGAATGAGGCCTATGGCATAAAACTGACTTAAGGCATAAAATAAAGAAGCGTTAGCTTTGTATTCTTGTTTCGGGAAATCGCCAATATAGAAAAAACGCCAAGAGTAAAAGTTGATGTTCACGCACCTAAGGGCGTGGGCTTTTCCTCGTGTATGGCGTTGTGGTGTTTGGCGATACCTTCGAAACATAGGCGAAGTTATAAGTCCACGCTTTTTTATTGTCATCATCCAACCAGCTAAGGACTTTCACATTTATCATTCATTAACCTGCGAAAGACTAAAAAAGCATGAAAAAAACAATTACACTGGCACTGCTGTCAGCCATGCTGTTGCCGTATTCAGCCAATGCACAGGGCGTGAAATTCGGCAAAAGATACATGAAACAACGCGTTGAGCAACGCCGGCAGAATGCGGCTAAGGAAGCCGTGGCCAAGGCTGCGAAGGAGACGGCAGTACTTAAAGCTAGCTCAGACAACATCCTGGACGAGTATGAGGAGAAGGACGGCGACCGCATTTTCCGTTACGTCTACGCCTATGACAAGGACAATATGCGCTCGTCAGAGAGAATCTACATGAAGGAAAAGACAGACGGAAAGTGGGGAGCGGAGAAGGAGATAACCACCGGAACCTACAAATATGAGTACGACTCGCAAAAACGTCTGTCGGTAAAGACCGTAACGTACACAGCCAACGACTACTTTGAGTCATACCGGGTAACGGTAAGTTACGGCGATGGCATAACCGAATACGAGAAGGTAGAATTGAACGAATATGGCCAGGCAGACGACCCTATCGAGCGTTGGAGCTATTATGATAACGGTGTCTTGGCTTCGTTTACCAACTATCGGCATAATTCCGGCACAGTTTCATCCACGTTCGACACCGATGGCGTAAATACAGGTTACGTGTTCCACGGCCGTAAAATTACTTTCGGTGGCGAGCTGAACAATGCCGTCGTGACTTATTATGACCAGGATGGATGGGACGACGAGACTCAATCGTACCTGTCATGGAAGCAGACTGCTCAGGAAACTTACAAGTATGATGCCTCTAACGGCAAGTTGGTTGAATATACGGTTGACAGGGAATATTACGATAAGAAGAAGCAGACGTACACTTATGACAAGCTTGGCCGCCTCGTTGCAATCAGCGAATACGGCGAAGCAGGTGACGACGTAGTTGAGCCCGGAGGCGACCTGAACGGTGACGGGGTGATAGACGAGAACGACAGGCCTGCCACAAGCATTGCGAAGACTGCTTCGACGGACGCCACGGAGTGGGAGCTTGATTTCGAGGAGGCCTATACTTACCTTAACGATGAAGTGTACGGAGTGGGCAACTCGTGGCATGACGTATTCGGCATGGACGGCCCGTTGACACGCATCGACGTTACCGAATATGGCGTAGAGTCGGCGACAATATTCAACCGTGATGCGAACGGCAAGCTGACAAGCGTAACTATGGAGGGTAATAACGGGCTTGACGACAATGCGAAACTTACCATAACAGTTGACGGTAATGGATATGTAACCAAGATTGAGGATGAATATTCATACGACGACGGCATTTATTCGGATCACACTCTCGTTACCACGGAATACACTTGGGTTAACGCTGAGGCTATAAAGGCTGTGTACACCGAAAAACGCGAATATAAAGGGCCTAATGATAACTACTCAGAAGAATGGCAGGAAACTGAGAACTACGCTTATTCTGACGGCAAGGTGACAATCACGAAGTACGGTAATAACGATGAAACGCCTGAATCCAAGACTGTAATCGAGGAGAATGGAGCGAATCGCAGGGTAGAAAATAAAAAGTATAACAGCTATACCGAAGACGATTACATTGCCATTAACGTACAGACTGAGGATGTATCGTTCGTAAGACCTAACCTTGCAGCCGACTTGGAAGGCATGACGGCCGACAGTACCATAGTAGTATCTGTGGAGGGACGCGTGGTTTGTGCTTACGAAGGGTATTGGAATACACAGCTCGGATTGACCTCTGTTGATTTTGACAATATGGATTATTACGTCAACACGATATCGGGCTCGACGTATTTCACCGTAGAGCACGACGGCGACGAGACTATCTGTCGTGACATCAAGGGTTTGCCAATTTATATTCTGACCGACGGACGGCTGACGAAAGAGTATAAGTATTACGAGCCGTCGTATGGCCATGGCGGGACAGTAGACCCGCAAGAGCCTGAGACGGCCATGCGTGCGGCGTCAATTCCACAGGGACAGGCGTATGACGAAATCACGTATGTGTATGACGCTGACGGCCGTCTGGCAGGCAAGACGGAAGTGTCGGTAGACGAGGACGGTACACGTACCGAGGAAATCAAGCTGGAATATACGTATGACGAGACATCCGGCATAACGTCGGTAGAGGCTAACGCACAGGTAGGCGTTACCCTTGACGGACGCCGTATAGGTCTTTCTGACAACAGCGCGTTTAGCGTATATACCATCGGCGGGCAGGTAATTGCAGCCGGAGTGACATCATATACTTTCAGTTCGCCGGGCATTTACATCGTAAACGCAGCGGGAATAAAGACTAAGGTGTCAGTGAAGTAAACCCAATTGATGGTCTTTTGCCTTGTAAAAGGCCGTCAATCGCAAGCCAAAAGGCCGTCTTTTAGAGTGTAAAAGACGACCTTTTGTAATGTATTGAATATCAGGCTGTTGCATAATAGGTTTCATTGGCCTTAAATGTATGCCGTAAATGCTGATGAAGACGGATATGAAATGATAGAGAATATAAGCGGAAAATCCACATGCTTTGCTATTAAATGCATGTGGATTTTCCGTTGTTTGTTTTTATCTTTTCACTTAAACTATTTCCTTTCCGCCAAGGAACACTCGCTTTACTATGGGTGAAGTGTAGGCGTAAGGAATAAAGTCTACCGACGGTATAGGTTCGGTGATGAAGAAGTTTGCTACCTTACCCGGCGCTATCGAGCCGTAGTCGCCGCTCAATCCCATTGCGTATGCGGCGTTGATTGTGGCGGCGTTGATAGCCTCAGACGGCAGGAGGCGCATTTTGATGCAGGCCAGTGAGACTACGAACTTCATGTCGCCCGACGGCGTTGAGCCAGGATTGTAGTCGCTCGCGACGGCAACGCCCAGTCCGGCGTTTATCATCTTGCGTGCCGGGGCGTATGGCATGTTGAGGAAGAACGACGTGCCTGGCAGTACCGTGGGCATTGTTCCGCTGTTCTTTAGAATGTCAAACTCGCTTTCGGGCATGTTCTCAAGGTGGTCAACCGACAGTGCGCCGTGCTTTACTCCGACGGGAAGTCCGCCCGTTGCGGCCAGCTCGTCTACATGTATTTTGGGCTTCATGCCCCACCGTGCGGCGGCTTCGAGTATGCGGTCGGTATCCTCTGGAGTGAAGAAACCTTCGTCGCAGAACACGTCAACGTAGTCGGCAAGCTTCTCGTGGCCTACCTCCGGCAGCATTTCATTTATTATAAGGTCTACGTATTCATCGTGACTGTATTGCCGTCCTATGGCGTGAGCGCCGAGAAAAGTCGATACAACGCGCATTGGCACGCTCTCTTTTATCCTGCGTATTACCCGCAACATCTTCAGTTCGTCGGCCGTGTTGAGGCCGTAACCGCTCTTTATCTCAACGCAGCCCGTGCCCTTGCGCATTATCTCTTCAGCCCTGCGCATGGCCTGGCGGTACAGTTCGTCCTCGCTGGTAGCGTGCAGCAGGTCGGCCGAATTGAGTATTCCGCCGCCACGCCGAGCAATTTCAGCATAGCTGAGCCCCATGATTTTATCAACGAACTCACCCTCGCGGCTGCCTGCGTAGACAATGTGCGTGTGCGGGTCGCACCACGACGGCATGACTATACAGCCCTCGGCGTTAATCTCTTCATCAACGGCAAAGCCCTCGGAAGGCATGTCGTTCATGCTTCCGAAGGATGAAATAAGTCCGTTTTCAACAAGTAGCCAGGCGTTGTCTATCGTTCCGAGACATTGCATCTCGCTACCATGTAGGCGCAGTAGACCCTTGTCGGCTATTCCGGCAAGGGTCTTTATGTTACTTATAAGCAGGCGCATTATTCTCCAAAAAGTCTATCGAACGTTTGATATAAGGGTACATCACCTCGTCGTTGACGATGAACGGCACAACCTCGCGGTATGATTTGAACAGGCGTTGGATGACTGGCGACGACTTCAGCGGGCGTCTGAACTCTAACGCCTGTGCGGCGTTGAACAGCTCGATTGCCAACACGCGCTCGGTGTTCAGCACCACCTTATATAATTTGATGGCTGCGTTGGCGCCCATGCTGACATGGTCTTCCTGTCCCTGACTTGACGGAATGCTGTCAACTGACGACGGAGTGCAGAGGCTCTTGTTAAGACTTACGACGGAAGCGGCCGTGTATTGCGTTATCATGAATCCGCTGTTGACACCCGGATTTGCAACGAGGAAGCTCGGAAGTCCGCGCGTTCCCGACACAAGTTTGTATATGCGGCGCTCTGATATGTTGGCAAGCTCGCTTACGGCGATGGCGAGGAAGTCCATCGGCAGGGCTATCGGCTCGCCGTGGAAGTTGCCGGCTGAAATCACGAGGTCGTCGTCGGGGCACACGGTGGGGTTGTCCGTGGCGGAGTTTATCTCCGTGTCAATTACCGAATAGACGTATGCCAGCGTGTCTTTCATCGCTCCGTGAACCTGCGGAACGCAACGGAAAGAGTACGGGTCCTGTACGTACGACTTCGGTTTCTCCACTATCTCGCTGCCCTCAAGCAGTTCCCTCATGCGCCGTGCAGTCTCAATCTGCCCTTTGTGGGGGCGCACCTGGTGCACAGCGTCGGTAAACGGCTCAACAAGTCCGCAGTAAGCGTCGAGCGACATGGCAGCTATCGCGTCGGCCCAGTCGCTCAACCTCTGGCTGTTCAATATCGCCCAAACGGCAAACGCGCTCATGTTCTGGGTACCGTTGAGCAGCGCCAGTCCCTCCTTTGAACCGAGTTGAATAGGTTTCCAGCCGTTCTTTCGCAGCACTTCGGCGCCTGTCATTATCTTGCCTTTGTACTCAACTTCGCCTAATCCTACAAGAGGCAGGCACAGATGGGCCAACGGAACGAGGTCGCCTGACGCCCCGAGAGAGCCTTGCATGTAAACAATCGGGTAAACTTCGTTGTTGAAGAAGTCGACAAGACGTTCAACTGTGTCGAGCTTGCAACCTGAATATCCGTAGCTGAGCGACTGTATTTTCAGCAGCAACATTATCTTTACTATCTCGTTAGGCACACGGTCGCCGGTGCCGCAGGCGTGCGACATCATCAGGTTTATCTGCAACTGGGCGAGGTGGTCTTTGCCTATCGACACGTTGCAGAGCGATCCGAAGCCGGTGGTTACTCCGTAGATAGGCGTCTTTGTTTCTGCTATCTTCTTGTCAAGGTACTCACGGCAGCGTACGATTCGTTGTTTGGCGTCCTCGCTAAGCTCTATTTTGTAACCGTTTTTTATTATTTCCCCGATGCGTTCAATTGTCAAGTGCTCGGCTGATATTTGGTGAACCATAATATTATATGTTTTTATATGTGGAATTAAAAATTAAGAGTTAAGAATTAAGAAAACATGACTTGCAGATTGTTTTACTGTAAATAGTATTTTTCTTAATTCTTAACTCTTAATTCTCAATTAAAAAATTTCATTTATAACGCTGTCGTCTACCAGGTTGGGCATTGTCACTTTAAGGCCTGGTGTGCGCTCCATCTCGCGCACGATGCTGTGCATTGAGCCTTCGTTACGTGCCCAGCTACGGCGTGCTATGCCGTTGTTCACGTCCCAGAACAGCATTTCACGGATGTGGCGTTCACTGTCTTCGCCACCGTCAATAACCATTCCGAAGCCGCCATTGATGACTTCTCCCCAGCCGACTCCGCCTCCGTTGTGCAGCGAAACCCATGTCGCGCCACGGAAAGAGTCGCCTATTACGTTCTGCACAGCCATGTCGGCGCAGAACTGAGAGCCGTCGTATATGTTGCTGGTCTCGCGGAACGGCGAGTCGGTTCCTGACACATCGTGGTGGTCACGGCCAAGAACGACGGGACGGGTGATTTCCCCACGCTTGATGGCTTCATTGAAAGCGAGGGCTATCTTGGTGCGTCCCTCAGCGTCAGCGTAAAGTATTCGTGCCTGCGAACCTACCACAAGGTGGTTGTGTCCGGCCTCTTTTATCCAATGGATGTTGTCGTCCATCTGTCCTTGTATTTCCTCGGGTGCGGTTTTCTTGATTTCCTCCAGTACTTCAGCTGCTATGCGGTCAGTGACAGCGAGGTCGTCAGGATTGCCTGAAGTGCAGACCCAACGGAACGGGCCGAAGCCGTAGTCGAAGAACATCGGGCCCATGATGTCCTGCACGTATGACGGATAACGGAACCTGCCATCTGGCAACATGATGTCTGCCCCGGCACGTTCAGACTGGAGGAGGAAGGCGTTTCCATAGTCGAAGAAGTACATGCCGCGCTCCGTCAGCTTGTTGATGGCTGCCACCTGGCGGCGCAATGAAGCCTGCACACGGTTGCGGAACTCATCCGGATCGTCGGCCATCATCTTCTTTGACTCCTCCAACGTCATGCCGACAGGATAGTAACCGCCAGCCCACGGGTTGTGAAGCGAGGTCTGGTCGCTACCCAAATCCACCTTAATGTCTTCCTCTGCGAGGCGCTCCCAAAGGTCAACCACGTTGCCGACGTAAGCCATCGACACCGTCTTACGCTCCTCAACGGCCTTGCGGACGGACGGAATAAGCTCGTCAAGACTTGTGTGCAGCTCGTCAACCCATCCCTGGTCATAGCGTTTCTGGGCAGCAAGCGGATTGATTTCAGCCACCACGCTGACAACGCCAGCTATGTTTCCGGCCTTAGGCTGTGCGCCTGACATGCCGCCAAGACCCGACGAAACGAACAGCATTCCGTGTATATCCTTGCGTCCCGGCTGCTTCTTGAGTTGCATGCGGGCGGCGTTCATCACGGTGATTGTCGTGCCGTGGACAATTCCCTGCGGGCCGATGTACATATAGGAACCGGCCGTCATCTGTCCGTATTGGCTCACACCGAGGGCGTTCATGCGCTCCCAGTCGTCGGGCTTAGAGTAGTTCGGGATTACCATACCGTTTGTTACGACAACGCGCGGAGCGTTCTTATGCGACGGGAAGAGGCCGAGCGGATGGCCCGAGTACATCACGAGGGTCTGCTCGTCGGTCATTTCGCTGAGGTATTTCATCGTCAGGCGATATTGTGCCCAGTTCTGGAAGATGGCTCCGTTGCCGCCGTAAATGATGAGTTCGTGCGGATGTTGCGCCACGGCAGGGTTCAGGTTGTTCTGTATCATCAGCATGATTGCCGCCGCCTGGAGCGACTTGTGCGGGTATTCGTCAATCGGGCGTGCATACATCTCGTACCTCGGGCGGAAGCGGTACATGTAAATGCGGCCGTACTTCTCAAGCTCTTCGGCGAACTCAGGCGCCAATGTGGCATGGAATTTCTTGGGAAAATACCTCAAGGCGTTGCGCAACGCCAGCTTCTTTTCTTCTTTTGTAAGTATATCCTTGCGCTTAGGCGCATGGTTGATTTCGGTGTCATATGGCATCGGTTCCGGCAACATGTCGGGTATTCCCGCGCGAATGTCAGCTGCAAATTCTTCTTTTGTCATTGTATTTTGAATTTTGTAGTTAAAGGAGTTAAAGTAGTTAACGCTCCCTGCGGTCGCTAAGTAGTTAAAGTCATTACCCTTGTTGGGTGTTGTCTTGACATTATCTGAAAAGGTATTGACTTTAACTACTCTGACTACTCTAACTACTTTAACTACTTATTATTAATTATGAATTAACTTTTCCACTATCTCCATTACCTCGCGTTCAGCCTTATCGGCCTCTGCCATCAGGTTGTTGGCCTCGTTGATGAGGGCTTCCGCCTGCGCCTTGTCTTTTAAAGAAGAGGCGTTGATTTTGACGTTGAGGCCGGCTCCGAGCACTGCCGCGCGAGCAGCCAGGGCGCCGACGCCGGCGTCTGACACGCTGTTGGGATTGCCTGTCTCGGCCATCGCCTTGCAGATTTCGAATGCCTTGAACGATGCCTTCATCGTTTCGAGCGGCACTTGGGCTGCAAACAACGTAGCCTTTTGTATGGCTTCGGAGCGCAGGCGCTTGTCTTCGTCAGTGTTCTTGGGCATTCCGAATGCTGCCATTATGCGGTTGAAAGCCTCCGTATCCTCGTCGACGAGGTGCAGCAGCTCGGCTTCAAGCTCAACGCCTTTGTCCGCCCAACGGCTAAACTCCTCCCAACGGTCGTCCCATCCGGGCTTGTGTGCCGACAGGTTAGCCACCATTGTGCCTAACGCGGCGCCAAGAGCGCCCATGTAAGCGGCTACCGAACCGCCGCCGGGAGCAGGCGACTCACGCAGTGTCTCGTCGGCAAAACCCTTAACGGTGAGTGCCGTCAGCTTGTCGGCGCCGTCTTTGTCAGCGTCGAGCAGGTATTCTATTACCTTCTCCTTAGGCTCAAACGGACGCAGGTCAGACAGTCCCATCGACTTTATGGCGATGTCGAGAATATCCTCCTTGGGTATTCCCGTAGAGCGGTGTTGCTTGCGCAGGAAGTGCTTGCCGGCGTCAATCAGCGCGCGTTCGGGCACCAATCCTACAATCTCCGTGCCCGTAACACGCACTCCGCGGGCTTCCGCACAGCGGCACACTTCGTCGAAAGCGGCGTGCAGCGGAGTAGCGTTGATGTCGGTGATGTTCATCGAAACCTGCGCAATGCCGTATTCCTTGATGTACCATCCGATAGCTTTCGTGCCCTTGAGCGTGCCCGGAATCATCACGGGTTTGCCGTTCTCGTCGCGGCGAATCTCGCCCGTTATGGGGTTGCCGATACGTTCAGGACGGCCCTTTTCGCGAACGTCGAATGCTATGGCGTTGGCACGTCGTGTTGATGTAGTGTTGAGGTTGAAGTTTACGGCGATAAGGAAGTCGCGCGCGCCGACTACCGTGCAGCCCGTGCGTGCTATGCTCTCGTCGTAAGGACGTGCGCCGAAGTCAGGAGCCTTGGCAGGGTCTGCCAGCTTCTCAGGTATCGCCTCATACTCGCCCGCGCGGCATACGGCCAGGTTGCGGCGCTCGGGTTTCAGTGCCGCTGCCTCGTAGCAGTAGCACGGAATGCCCGTCTCCGTAGCGATACGCTCGGCAAGTTTACGTGCCAGCTGTGCGCACTCCTCAAGCGTTATGCCGCTTACGGGCACAAGGGGCAGCACGTCAGTGGCGCCGATACGCGGGTGCTCACCGTGGTGGTGGCGCATGTCTATCACCTCGCCGGCCTTCTTTACTGCCCTGAACGCAGCCTCTACTACTGCCTCGGGTTCGCCCACGAAGGTGACAACGGTGCGGTTGGTAGCTTCGCCGGGGTCAACATCAAGCAGGCGTACACCCTCACACGCCTCGATTTCGTCGGTTATCTGTTTGACAACGGCCATGTCGCGTCCCTCGCTGAAGTTGGGAACGCACTCGATAATCTGTCTTGTTTTCGCCATAGCTCAAAATCGGATATTTTATGTTTTCAGTTTAAATTTATCATTAACAAACGCCGGCCTCAGTCAGGCCCTTTGCCTTATGAAGGCCGTTATATAATATATGGAGTGAAACCATCTTTGCAAAGATAGTGCTTTTGAATAAGAACAGCAAGAAAAACGAAGGAAAATTTAAACACTGTCGGACGTCATAGTGAAAGCGTTTTGCGCTGTTCGCAACCGTTAAAATTGCATTTCGGCATGCCGGCATGCTGTGAGCTGTACTTCTAACTGTCAAAAAGTAAGATGGCAATGGCATTTGTAAAATATATAAAGGACTTTAGTTTGTTGCGTGCCAGTGTGTTCGGCGCAGGCGTTTCCTCGCCTTTTTTCGGCACGCTTCACGCATGCTTTCAAGGCTGTTTTTGGCATGTTTGTAATCCGTTGATAATCAATGGCTTTCCAATATGCCGTCTTTCACCTTCCAAAAAGCCATCAATTGTGCTCTAATAGACGGCCTTTCGGAAGGTGAAAGACGGCATATCGCAATTCGATAGAAGTCGGGGAGTATGGCAACCAATGTTGTAGTAAACAATCATTCCATATATCTAATCTGCTGGCAGACTGTATGTATATTCCTAAAATGTTGAATTTATGGGGCCTGATTGTATTTAATATGAAATAAAAATGCTATTTTTGCAGAAACAAAACACGCGTGAATAAAGCAGCAGCCATGAACAAAAGCGACAGTATTGTAATAATCCCGACATATAACGAGAAGGAGAATATCGAGAAGATAATCCGTGCCGTGTTCTCGTTGGAAAAGTGTTTTCATATCCTTGTGATTGACGACGGCTCGCCTGACGGCACTGCCGGTATCGTTCATCGCCTGATTGACGGCGGGTTCGGCGACCGTCTGTTCATCATCGAGCGTAGCGGCAAGCAGGGATTGGGCACGGCATACATCACAGGATTCAAGTGGTCGCTGGCCCATGGCTATGACTATGTGTTCGAGATGGACGCCGACTTCAGCCATGACCCCAACGACCTGCCGCGCCTTTACGCAGCATGTCATGACGAAGGGTATGATGTTGCCATCGGTTCGCGTTACGTCAGCGGAGTCAACGTGGTCAACTGGCCCATAGGCCGAGTGCTGATGAGCTACTTTGCGTCGCAATACGTCAGGCTCGTTACAGGTTTCAAGGTGCATGACACAACGGCCGGATTCAAGTGCTACCGCCGTAAAGTGCTTGAGACGATAGAGCTTGACAAAATCCGTTTCAAGGGTTACGGCTTCCAGATTGAAATGAAATACACCGCTTACAAGATAGGTTTCAAAATCAAGGAAGTGCCCGTGATATTCGTCAACCGCCGCGAGGGAGTGTCGAAGATGAGCGGAGGCATATTCGGCGAGGCGTTCTTCGGGGTTATGCGCCTGCGTTGGGACGGATGGACGAGAAAGTATCCTAAAATCAATTAACAATGAGACCGACGCCGGTTGTGTGCTGAAACTTATCATTGTAGATTGTGGTTATACCAATGAATTATGCATTTTGAATTATGAAATACTTATACCGTATTTATCAAATCATTATCGCCCTGCCTATCATCATCGTGCTTACGCTGCTCACGGCGGTGACGACAAGTATCGGTTGTATCTTTGGCAACGGGCATTTCTGGGGCTATTATCCGCCCGTAATCTGGTCGACGTGGGTGTTGAAGGTGCTGTTCCTGCCCGTTGAAGTCATCGGACGCGAGAATCTAAAACATGGAGAGTCGTACGTGTTCGTAAGCAATCATCAGGGAGCGTTCGACATCTTCCTTATCTTCGGCCATCTTCGCCGTAACTTCAAGTGGATGATGAAGCAGCAGTTGCGTAAAATTCCGTTTGTTGGTTACGCCTGCGAAAAGTCTCACCAGATATTCGTAGACAGGCGCGGACCGAAAAAAATCAAGGCATCTTACGACAAGGCGCGTCTCACTTTGAAGGAAGGCATGAGCGTTGTGGTGTTTCCTGAAGGCTCGCGCACGTACAACGGCCGTATGACAGCATTCAAGCGGGGCGCCTTTATGCTGGCAGATGAACTGCAGTTGCCCGTAGTGCCGCTGACAATCAACGGCTCGTTTGACGTTATGCCGCGTACAAGCAAATGGTATTGGGTACACCGCCACAAGCTGACTCTTACAATCCATGCGCCTATATATCCGCAATCACAGGGCGCGGACAACATCAGCCGCCTGATGGAAGAAAGCTACAAGGAAATCCATGACGGGCTGGACGAGAAATATAAATAAGTATATTAGCAGACGGGAGACAGACTTTTAGCGGACAAGACACCAGCAGACAAGCAGACGAGGAGATTTGCATAAACTATTGTTTATTCGGGATTAATCACCGAAAATGCAAATCTCCTCGTCTGCTTGTCTGCTGGTGTCTTGTCTGCTACTTCTTGTGCAGCGTTATAACGACAATCTCGTTGCTCGCGCCGAGCCTGAACGGGACGAAACCTCCCATGCCAGCGGATACGTTCAGGGCACGTTCTCCGTCGTAGTACATGCCAAACCACTCTTTATAATTAAACGCTGCGGGCGACAGTCCGAATACTTCTAACTGTCCGGCATGCGTGTGTCCGCTAAGCGTCAGTTGCGCCTTGCTTTGTGGCAAGATTTTCTTTCGCCATGATGAAGGGTCGTGTTCAAGCATTATTACGAAAGCGTTTGACTTCACTCCGGCAAGGGATTTCTTTACGTCTCCTTTCTGCGGGAAGCGTTTGCCGCCGTCATTCTCCATTCCGGCAATTACTATCGAGTCGTTGCCACGCCGTATTACGCGGTGCTCGTTTAGCAGCAAGTCCCAGCCCATCTGCCGTTGCAGGCTTATCAGTTCACGCTCGTTAGCCACCTTTACAGCACTTGGCGCGTCGATATATCCGGAGTAGTCGTGGTTGCCAAGGACGGAAAACACCCCGTCTTTGGCCGTTACCCGGCTTAGAGTCTGCATGAACGGATAGAGCTCTTTCGGTTCCATGTTTTGCAGATCGCCGGTAAATACGGCCATGTCTGCGTCTTGCGCGTTGATTAAGTCTATCGCTTTTTCAAGTACGTTGGCGTATACAGTACCATAAGTGCCTACATGTGCGTCACTGAATTGTACGATTTTGTAGCCGTCGAAGGCGGCAGGCAGCTCGGAAGAGTAATAATCCTCATGGCGGATGTCAAGTTTCCTGAACCCTAAAGTACCGCCATATATTACGGCAACGTCGACCGCCAGTGCCAGTACGAGGCCTACAAGATTGCCCCAGTTGTTGCGTGTGTGGTGGTAACGGCAGTGTGCCCATCCAAGGAACGAGCAAAGGGCAAAAATGAATTTAGGGGTTATTAGTACGCCTAAAAGCAGTAGATAGATGTGCAGTAAGGCCAATGTGTCAGGCGCGAAGTTGCGGCTTGTGGCAAGAAAAATCGTGTAAGCGAACATGAATGCCCCCGGCAGCCACCATAATACGCGTTGCCACCATAGGTAACGTGTACGTTTCTTGAGGAAACGACGGTCGAGATAAAGGTCGGGTAGGGTAATGAACAGTAGCAGGTATACGAATATTCGGGCTATCATTTATTGTTACGGTTATCGGTTTATGCGGTTGTTGGGGCTATAGGCAATGGCTGTTTACGTTTCCGGAGGAGGCTTGTCTTATCTGAAAACGACCTCTTCTCCTCGGTAAGTATCGTCGAAACGTTCGCCGTCAAGAATGTGGCGCCCGTTGCAGAAAGTGTGTTCCACGCGCCAGTTGAACGTGTGCCCTGTCATAGGGCTCCATCCGCATTTGCTCTGTATGGCGTCTTCTGTCACCGTCCAAGGGCGGTCAGGTCGGACGATTACGATGTCGGCTTTGTATCCCTTGCGTATAAATCCTCGCTCACGGACGTCAAAAAGCATAGCCGGCCGGTGGCACATTAGTTCGGCTACACGCTCTATTGTCAGCACTCCGTCGTCAACAAGTCCAAGCATTGATACCAACGAGAACTGGAGCATAGGCATGCCGGAGGCCGCGCGTGCACATCCTCCCTGCTTGTCCGAAAGCCTGTGCGGTGCGTGGTCTGTTCCGATTACGGCTATGCGGCCGTCATTAAGTGCAGCGCGGAGTGCGTTTCTGTCGGCCTTTGTCTTTACGGCCGGATTGCATTTTATCATTGTCCCGAGCCTTGTATAGTCGTCTTCAGAGAACATCAGATGGGCGATTACAGCTTCAGCCGTAATTTTCGGCATTGTGTCAGTCCATGGTTCAAACAGCTGAAGTTCACGGGCTGTGGTGAGATGTGCTACATGTAATCTGGCATTATGTTTCTTTGCAAGGCTTACAGCAAGTTTTGTCGAACGGTAACATGCCTCCTCGCTACGAATCATCGGGTGGTATTTTATGTCGGGATCGTCGCCGTATACCGCCTTTGCATGTCTCATGTTGCTGTTTATTATGCCAGTGTCCTCACAGTGGGCCATGATTGGCAGCGGGGCGGTAGAGAATATTTTGTCGAGGGCTTCGCCTTGGTCAACGAGCATGTTGCCTGTTGATGATCCCATGAAGAGTTTTATTCCGGGTATCCGGTGTATGTCGAGATTGTCGAAAAGAGTGGCGTTAGTGTTGGTTGCTCCGAAGAAGAATGAGTAGTTTACATGGCTTTTGACGGCCGCGATGGAGAATTTCTCGTTGAGTGTTTCAAGTGTTGTTGTCTGCGGAACGGTGTTCGGCATGTCGAAGTAAGTTGTAACTCCTCCATAGACTGCCGCACGGCTTTCGCTTTCGATGTCGGCTTTTGCCGTCATTCCGGGTTCGCGGAAATGTACATGATCGTCAATAACCCCTGGCAAAACGAAACACCCCGTGGCATCGACGACGTTGTCGAAATGCCCGCGGGGTGACTCGTTTTCTTGTAAAATTTCTTCGATACGGTCGTTACTTATAACGACAGCACCTTTAAACGCCTTGCCTTCGTTTACGATAGTGGCGTGTTCAATCAATGTCCTCATAAAATAATGTATGCCTGAACATTACTGATAGTCGTATCATTCGCCCTCGACAGCGGCTATGGAGTCGCCTGCGAGCACGTCCGGAGTTGCCAACTCGTTCGGGGTGGGGACATTTGCCGGCTGTTCATTTATATCCGACGGCATAGCGGTACCGTTCATTATAGCCTGGTTTTGCTGGGCCTTCTTATAATAATCGCTCACGTATGGGTCGTTCTTGAACTTGTCTGTAGCTTTGCTCATGATGTCCTCTATCCATGGAGACAGCTCTGGGTAGCGGTGGCCTGCGGTTATCATGAAGAACACTCCCGGGCCGAGTACGTTGTCAAAGTTCTCTATAATGAACGACGTAACCAGTTTGTCCTCGCGCTGCGCTATCTGGCTTGCTTTTTCGGCAAGGTGCATGTTCACTGCGTTAAGGTCCTTTCCGTCCATTATGGCCTGGCTTTGCAGATGTCCGAGCTCGCTTACTTCACTTTCAAGCTGTTTGTATTTCTCAATGAATTCAAACAGTTTTTCGTTAAGCGGAGTGCCTGTTACCTTCTGCTGTGTGTTGTCTATCTTGATTGTTATGTCGCCGCTCTCAAGTACTACGGGCATAAGGCCTTCGTCGTCCATGAACAAAGTGACAATTTTTGTTGAATCAAGCGTGCCGTTGAAGTGGAATTCGCCATGCACGATATCGCATGAGTCGATATTCTTGAAGTCGCTTCCGTCGAAGGCTTTTAGGAATAGCATTCTGCCGTCGAGCGTCGGAACGTTGGATGTTCCTTGTATGTTGTACGTGTTAGCACACGACGCTAACGCCATTAACGTTAGCAAGGTGTAAAGTGTTCTTATCATAAATATGCGTTATAAAACCGCCACAAAAGTACAATGTATTATCGATGTACGGAAATAAATTTATGCAATTTAAAACAAAAGCGCCGTCTTTTATAGTTTTTTTGCCTCTTTGTCAAGTTCATTTGATATGCGATGGGTGGTGTAAATCTCTATTACGGCCGCAATAAGCAGCAGAATAACCCAATTGTTGTTGATGTAGGTTACATATTGATAGTAACCGTTTTGCAGGTAGGTGGTGAACAGGGGCAGGATGAACCGGTAGGTGTTTTCGAGCATAAGGAGTGCCGAGAGGATGAACAGGATGTCGCCGAATGTCATTATGCGGCGCAGCCGCCTTATTGTGATGTTGCGTCCGGCGTACGTCTGCTGCATCTGGATTACGGCGAAAGATACGGCGCCCACGGCGAATACCCACGGTGTAACGGCCTGTATGCCGACTACGTAAAGGCCGGCACCTACCACCATGCAGAAAGCTCCGGCGAGCATCACTATGCTCTGAAGTTTACTCAGTTGTTTCATTTTCCTTGTTTTCTTGTTGTTTGTCGTCGCTGAGAACGAATATGTCTTCGTCGTCGGCCTTCATGAAGTAGCGCTCACGAGCTATTTTCGTTATGGCCTTGGGATTGCGCTGGAGCTCCTTCAGCGTGTGCTCGTCCTTCTCGTACTGGCTGTTGTAAGCGTCGATTTCGCTTTGCATAGCGCGTATTTCCATGCGGTTCTGCACATGTTTCAGGATGCTGTTGTCGCCTACGAAGCCCACCAGCAACACGCCGAGAATGACGACGATGAGGTATTTCTTGCGGCCTATGAAGTTTAGAAACGAATATAAACGGCTCATGACTCTTGTTCTTAATCGGTGCAAAGATAATGCAAACCGAGTGAAATGCAAAATAAAAGGGCGTGAAACGGATTTTTATTTTTATTTCCGAGGTGCCGCTTATCTTATCCAGAGATAATGCAAACCGAGTGAAATGCAAAATAAAAGGGCGTGAAACGGATTTTTATTTTGCTTCCCATGATGTTCCGCCGACGCCAATTTGTGTGGCACGTACCGTTTTTAGGCGTAAAAGATATATATTTGCACCCGTAATTAATATTATATGTATGGATTCTGGAGGATTGTCTTGCGGTAATGAGGTGTCGATACGCAGGAGTACTGCTGTCGACATTGACGTGCTGATGGGTGTCTATGCCGACGCGCGGAGGTATATGCGCCTGACTGGTAACGCCACGCAGTGGACTGGCGGTTACCCTTCGCGAGCTATTGTCGAGCGTGACGTAGCGGCGGGAAACAGCTATGTTGGTATAGGCGCTGATGGCGAGGTGCTAATGGTCTTTTCGTTTTTCGTTGGCCGTGAGCCTAACTATGACCGTATCGAGGATGGTTCGTGGCCGGACGACGGGGCGTATGGCACCATCCACAGGCTGGCCTCAACGGGCAGGATGGGCGGTATGTTGAGGCGTTGCGTGGACTTCTGCTTCACGCTGGTGGACAATATTCGTCTTGACACCCATGCCGACAACGGGCCGATGCTGGCTGCCGTAGGCCGTCTCGGGTTTGTCCGTTGCGGTATAATCTACGTCGACGACGGTACGCCGCGCGTGGCTTTTGCCAAGAGGCGGCCTGCCGTGCCGTATAGCGCAGGCCGTATGTAAGTTGTTCAGGGGCCGTGTCCTGCGTGCGGCTGACGTCACTGTCTGTTGGCCTGCTTGATGTCCCACAGGGATACGTGTTCGTTGCGATAGCGGGCGTTGGGGTTCTTCTCGCCGGCGGCGAGCATAATGTTGCCTTCCTTGTTGAACTGTATCGCGCGTTGCGGGCAGTTTTGTATGCACGCGAAGCAGGCTTCGCACTCGCCTTCGGTCTTGACTCCCGACGATGTGAGGCTCCAGTTGCCGCGCGGACATACGTCGGCGCACACGCCGCAGCCTATGCACGCGTTGGTGGCGGTGAAGCACTGGGCGCTGTCCCAGGTGAAGCCTTTTTCGGGGTCTATGCCTGTCGCCGCGATAAAGCCCTGGTGCTGTTGCCGCTCTTCCTCCGTGACCGGTTCTATCCAGCGGCGCCTTGCCGAGACGTCGGCGGTTATGCGGGCGAGGCTTTCTGGTATGTGCTTGTCTATTTTTATCTGCTCGTTCATGTCGAAGTTGGGCAGCCAGTTGTCGACCATTATCATCGTTGTGACGTAGTCGAAGGCATTGCCGGCACGACGGGATATGCCGTCCCATATCTCGGAGGCGTTGCACTTACGGTTGCCGTAGGTAAGTACGGCGAACTTATACTCGGCCTTAAGCCGTGCCTTTTTTATGAACTTGCGCACCATGTTGGGCGGCATGTGTCCGTAGATGGGGTACACCAGGCCAATCTCGTCAGCCTCAAAGTTTAGCTCTCCTTGCTTCATTACCTGCGGTATGCTTAGCAGCATTGCCCCGTCGCCACCTATCTGGCGGGCTACATAGAGGCAGTTGCCCGTGCCCGTGAAGTAGAATATGATACGCTTCGTGCCCTTCTTGCCGCATGAGGCAAGGCTTGCCGCTCCCGTGCCCATTACCGCTGCGCCGGCCAGGGCCATGCCGATACGTTTTATAGCTTCCCTTCTGTCCATGTCGTAAAGTATGTATTGTTTCGGTTCAGATATTTATACGGGTGCAAAGTTACGTGTTTTATCCGTCATGCGGGCAACATTTTTTACTGTTGTTCAAACCTTTTTTACAGATGTGCGGCATTCCAATGCTTGATGGCAGATAGTAAGCCGTAAGCTATACTGGCGTTGCAAAATGTCATTCGGGAAACTGCATGGTTTTCGCGCAATCTGGAAACGGATTTTATGAAAATGACATGCGGACTTAGCAAAACGATTCCGTGTTAGTAAAGAAAAGTATGTTAAAAAATCGTTCAACCGATGCACGATTGTCATATAAGCGCTTTTTAATGAACATACAATCACTCCACGATAATCGTGGGGGCGCTGCGCGATGTCCAAAAGGCGGCTTTTCGTAACGCAAAAGGCCGCCTTTCGTTGCACAAAACATGGCCTTTAGATGTAAAAGTGAGTGTTTAAACGTGCTACGCTCGCACACGCAGGATAGGCGTATTCAAGCCAATAGACGGAAAATTTTTGGCCGTGCCCGTTCTACAGCGTCAACGTTTTTCAAAGTGTAAGCATTCTTTCTTGTCCCGTTCGCAAAATGTAATCTTGCCGCCAAGCCGCTTGCGTCATTCATTCTGCGCTGTCCTGCATGGCTGTCGGTTTTGAACTGCAATGTACGTGACATCCTCTTTCAAGCCCGACAGTGGCATATCGCAGCGCAAACGCGACTGCACTGACAAGGCGTAATGCTGCCTGGTTGGCGTCGGAGCATATACCCAAATTGCGGATAGGCATTTATTTCAAACCAATATTACAGATTCAGTGCCGCAGGAAGTTGCGGCGTAACGTTAAATTCGCTATATTTGCAATATTGTGAAATAAATGGTGAATTATGGAAAAGGACAAGATACTTGACTTAAGGTCAATCGACGACTACAACAAGTTTCTCGGGCTGGAGACCAAGAACCCGCTTGTAGGAATCATAGATTTCTCGAAAGTGAAGGTGTTGAGACACCGCCGCAAGTGTGGAACGTTCTATGCCATATTCCTGAAAGAGAAGATACACGGCCAACTTGTGTACGGGCGCGGCAAGTACGACTACCAGGAAGGTACTCTCGTGTTCGTCGCTCCGGGGCAGGTTGCAGGGATTGACGATGGCGGGGAAACCAAAAATCCGCAAGGATACGCATTGGTGTTCCATCCGGACCTGCTCCGCGGCACGCCGTTGGCACGCCGGATGAAGGACTACACGTTCTTCTCCTACGAGGTGAACGAGGCCCTGCACATGTCGGAAAAGGAGAAGGCGACGGTAAAAAACTGTTTCGCCGAAATAGCTGCAGAGCTTGACAACACCATCGACCGCCACAGCCGTTCAATCATAGCGGCAAACATTGAGGTGCTGCTTAATAACTGTATGCGCTTCTACGACCGACAGTTCGTCACCCGCGAGCCGGTCAACCGCGACGTGCTGGCACGTTTCGAGAAGCTGCTCGACGACTATTTCGACTCCGACAAGCCCCGCCGCATAGGGCTGCCGTCGGTAGCCTATTGCGCCGACCAGCTGCATTTCTCGCCAAACTACTTCGGCGACCTTATCAAGAAAGAGACCGGACGCTCGGCCATCGAGCACATCCATCTGTCCGTAATTGAGCATGTCAAGCAGTACCTGATGGATACCGACATGACGGTAAGCGAAATCGCCTACGCCGTAGGCTTCCAGTATCCACATCATCTGAGCCGCATGTTCAAGAAAATCGTCGGTTGCAACCCCAGGGAGTATCGCCGCGAATAAGTCCAAGGACGCCGTCGGTGTCAAAACTTCTTTACCAGTGCGGCCGCCTGGCTGCACCCGTCCGTGCCGTCTATGTCGCCTTCGTTAAGCACGCTGGTTACGAAAACCTCACCTACTACGTTCCATCCGAGCAGCTTGGCTGAACGCTCTATCGGCATGCGGACGCCGTCCATCACCGTTGGGTCGTGCTCTTCGCAGCATGCTATGAGGCCCAGCTTCTTGCCGGCAATGTCCTTACCGCCTACCACGAGCGAGTAGAGACGGTCTATTACGCCCTTAATTTGCGCCGGAATTGAGTACCAGTAGGTTGGCATTGCCAGCACAATCGCGTCGGCCTCGAGTATTGCTGGGGCTATGATGTTGAAGTCGTCGTCAAATGAGCAGGCCTTGCCCGTCTTGTAACACGTGCCGCAGGCATGGCAGCCTCCTATTTTCATGAATGCCGCGTCAAAGCGTGTTATCTCGTGCCCTTTCTTCTTCGCCTCGGTTACGAACGCCTCCGTCATGGCGAAACTGTTGCCCCTCTTGCGTGGGCTGCCTGTTATTACCACTATTTTCATACGCTCAGGTATTTATTTACTTATCGTGTCAGAGTTCTGGTTGTACGCCTTTGCCACGCATTTCCACTCTCCGTCCATCTTCAACAGAAGCAGGTAGTCGGTAAAGTCGATACGTCCGCCCCACTTTTCCTCCAATACCCGGACCACGGCCAGCGTCTCTTCAACGGCTACTACGTCTATGCGTGCCTTGAAGTCGTTGCCAGCACCAACTGTGTCCACGTTGTTGTAGAACTGCTCAATGCTGCCGTGCTCCAGCCGTCCGTCTAGATATCCGAACAACACCGCCTCGTCAGTGAATAGTTCGCGGGCATACTTGCTGTTGCCTTCGGCCACGCTTTTTACAAACTTCATTGCGGCTTCTTCTACTGCCTTGTACTCTTCAATACTTGCTCTCATGATGTTTCGTTTATTTGGTTATTGTTGCTGCAAAAGTAATAAATAGTGCATAAATCCGCAAGTACCGAAAAATTATTCATGTACTGAAAATTTATTCGGTATATTGTAAAAATTTTTTTATTATTGTTAAATTTGCGGACGTCTAATGTAGGCTTGGTTAACCTGCAGGCTGCAGGTCCGCTATTCATGCCGTAAAACGTAATAATTATGTATGAAAGAAAGATTCCCGTAGACCTTGATTGCCCGTTGAGGCTCACCATCAGTTTATTAAACTCTAAGTGGAAGTCGTGCATTCTTGACGAATTGCGCCATAAGCCGTTGCGCCCGAGCGAGCTACATAAACTGTTTCCCGAGGCTACTCCCCGTGTACTTGACATGCAGCTGAAGGAACTGGTGATAGACGGCTTGGTGGATAAGACCATCTATCCTGAGCTGCCTCCACGCTCAGAGTATGCCATAACACCTTTAGGCATGACATTAATACCAATCATCGACGCCATGATAGAATGGGGCGAGAGGAACAAGACTCTGTTTGAGGCCAAGTTCGGCAGGTCTGCCTGTGATGGCGTTGGTGACTGATTGATGTGGCTTGTGATGCAAGCATTGTGGTGTGGTGGATGACAGTCGACTGCGCAGTGGTGTTGCGTCGTATTGTAGAATGTCGCCTTTCGCATTGAAATAGATGGCTTTTTGTAAGATGAAAGGCCGTCTTTCATAATCAGAAAGACGGCCTTTTACATGATGACGTATGACTATTGTGTGCTCAGCGTGGTGGCACCGTCACCTTCTGCCGGGCCATTGGCTGTAGTCAACGGCCTCGTTGCCGTCGGGCATTACGTATCCCGCCGGTGTCGTCTCGGCCTGACGTGACTGGCGATTGAGCATTGTGGCGGTGATGAGCACGGCAAGCGCCGCGATTATAACCACGAGCAGCGTTAGCGTAAGGCGTTGCGTGCGGCTTGGCCTGCGGCGCGCGAATATTTGCTGTACCGTAGCCGGGCGGTCGGCTGGATTGCGTCTTGTGCAGGCTGTGGCTATGTCGGCCATTGCCCTGTCGCCCGTTGCCGCCGCCATGTCCCTCATGACCATGCCCAGCGAGTAGATGTCCGAGCATACGTCGGCCTTGGCTCCGGGCAGCAGTTGCTCGGGTGCGATATATCCCGATGTGCCCGCGGGCTGTTTCAATACGTTGAACCCGTCGCTGTCGGCCAGGCCGAAGTCTATCAGTTTGACGTTATGGCCGTTGTGCGTTACCATGATGTTTGACGGCTTCAGGTCGCGGTGCGTTATCTGCTTGCCGTGCATGTAGTCGAGCGCATCGGCCAGCTGCCGGGCCACCTTTTCCGCCATTTGCGCGGTCAAGACTTTGCCGTCTATCATGTCGGCAAGCGTCTCGCCGTCGATATACTCCATCACTATCGTAGCCCCGAGCCCGTCAACTTCCTCCATGCCGATGGTACGGCAGATGTTGGGATGGTCGAGCTGCAGGCCTATCTCGAACTCTTTGGTCAGCGCCTGGCGGTAAATCGGGGTATATAGAAAGTCTGGCTTCAGGCATTTCAGCATGTACAGCTTTCCGTATCTTGTGGCACGGAACAGCCGTGTATGGCCGTTCTCCGAGACATAACACTCGTGCATGCCGCTGAATCCGCTCTCTACGGGTATCGGAGCGGCCGAGTCAATCTCGTTGTTTATATCCTCTGTGTATTCGGATGAGTCCATATAGATTGATTTAAAAGTGAAGAATGAAGAGTGAAAAGTGGAGAATCCATTACTTGAACAAGCTGTCATTGTTGTTTGTTTTCACTCTTCACTTCTTAAGAGTAAAGGTATTATAGCGGTTAAGGAATTAAGACAAAGGCCTTGTTTACATATGGATTCTTCACTTTTAACTTTTCACCCTTCATTTTATCCGGTTGATTATCGTCAGTCCTCCGTTGCGTCCCGCCACGAATGGGGGCGTGCGTTGGCCGTTCCGCTCGATGTAGGGTAAGTACAGAGGCTGTCCCTTGATGAAGCAGCCCGTCATGAATACGTCGCCAGGCTGCATTTTGCTGTTGGCTGATTCGGTCACCTTGTACAGGCTGTTGCCCAAGTAGTCGAGGTGTACCAGGCGGTTTGGGCTCCAGCCTATCTCCACCGATGAGCCGGCGTGCAGCTCGTTGCTTATCAGTTGGTTGGCGCTGAAGAATGACGAGTTATACCTTGTACTGGTCTTCAGCCACGCTACGAAAGCCGCGAAGTTGTCGTGCCCTATGCACTGGGCAAGCACGTCAAGCGTGAACGTGCGCGGCTTGTGCTTGTCGCTGACGTAGCCCCAGATACGTTTTAGCGTAGACGGCGATACGCGTGTGCCAGTCTTTCTGCCGGCGTACAACGAGAATTCCTCGAAGTCGGTGGTTGTGCCCAGCACCTTGCCGTATTGTTGTTCTACAAGAGTCTTCAGTTCTTCTATTTCTGCGGAGTTCATGTGTATATGTTGTTGTGTGGTTTTACTTCTACGCCTATTGTTCTGTTATGTTTTTGAATTGTCCCCAGTCGGCGTCGTATCTGTATGCCGTCTTGCGGCCTGCGGGTACGTGCAGTACGCATGTCGAGAACATGTCGGAGGCAGAATTGGTGAAAGCCTCCGGATTACACACCGGTGGGTATTTCGCGTCTATGTACATATCGAGCAGCGGACAGCCGTCAAATGCGTAGTCGGAGATGAGTTCTGTTGCGCTGCCCAGCCTTATAGTCTTAAGTTGCGAACAGTTCTGGAACGTGCCGGTAGGAATCAGCCGGAGTTTGTCGGGCATGTCCACTTCCTCCACCTTGCTGCCGTAGAATACGGCTTGTCCTATTTCCGTGAGGTTGTCGGGTAGCGTGAAATGTGTTATGTTGCAGTCCCTGAAAGCGTAATCGCCAATTTCTGTAACCGTTGAAGGTAGTGTATAGTCGCCGTCTTTGCCGATGGGGAACCATGTGAGCTGCTGTCCGTCGGCAGAGAACAGCACTCCTTCCACGCTCGTGTAATTTATGTTTGCCGCGGAAACGTTTATCTCCATGAGCGACGTACAGCCTGACGACGGCGTCACGCTTGATACGGACGCGGGAATCGTAAGCTGCTTTAAGGATGTACAGTTGCTGAAAGCCTCATTCTCTATCGCCGTCGTATTGTCGGGAAGGACTATGTTTGTAAGGTCCGTACAGTCGGCAAACATCCCGTAACTTATGACATTGTTTTCTGTATAGCGTGACGAACCGTAGCTGCCACCACCTTCTACAATGCTTGCATCGGCCAGGTTGACGTCTGTAAGTTGTCCTGGTGTTGTGTCTCCGTTGATGTCTCTTCCCATCATCTCTCTCAGGCAGCGTATGTCGTCACCGTTGATTTGCCCGTCTATCGACAGCGTAGAGTATTCGTAAATGTCGTCACCTACCAGTTCGTCCAGTTCACCTGCTTCTTGTAAAATTATGGCATTACTTGTCTTGAACTGCAGCGGTTCACCTTTTGTCTCGCCTTCCTTGTTTGAGGCGAAGGCGGTGAATTCGTATTCGGTGTTTTGCTCCAATCCGCCAAGGCGCATTCTGTAAGTGCTGTTAGTGTTGTTGGACGTTGTTTCCATCTTTGTTGTCTCGCCTGTTGATGTATTCGTTACGTAACATCCGGTTTCGGTAATATCTTCTCCACCGTCGTCCGTTATTTCGTAGCTTACTATTGCGCTGGTTGGTCCGTGGCTCAATATTGTCAGTGCGCTCAATACAGGCTTGTTGCTGTGTTGCGTCGTGAATGTCATGGTATTGCTGTATATCGTAACCCTACCGTTTGTCCCTGTAAGGCAGTAATTATAAAGAGTGCCCGGTGTCAAGCCTGAAATGCGTACTGATACGTTGTTGTCAAAGTCGGCTGTTGCTGCCGTTTCATTATTCATGTCTTCCGTTTCACCATATATGAAATGCAATTCAGGCATTGGGGTGTTTCCTTTAAGAACCACTGTTCCGGCCAATGTCGCTTCCGTTCGTGTTATATCAGTTGCCTCGGCGACCGAAAGTAGTGGCTCGATATTGCCAGGAACAATGTCGTCGCTGCATGCGGTTAACATGATGGCCGTGATTATTAGTATTGGATTATATTTCATGTGGGTGAAAAATTCGTCAGGTAATATATACCCCTTTCATGTTTCTGGGGCTTATCTTATTTTTATTCCGACGCCGATGCAGCCTTGCCACATTTTGCCGGCGATAGTCATCGCTGACGCGGAAATGCTTATTTTCGCGAATGATACCATCAGACCTATTTCTCCTGCCACCCCTTTGTGGCTAAGGTCTTTGTTGAAAGCATAACCACCGCCTTCGCTGTCGGCAAGTTGCCACGTAGTGTTGCTTTTGCCGTAACCGACCCCTTCAAAAAGACAAAGCGTGCGCCATATCTTGTGTATGGCGCCTGCTGTTACCGCCCAATTGGAGTAGCGGGTCTCCCCTGTGTAGTAAGGTATTGTGCCTCTATCGGTGATATATCCGGCTTCATCGCATGTCATACGGGTGTCACCAGTTGATTTGAAGTCGGTTGTTGCGTGCACGAATATACCATGACGTCGCATAATGGCAACCATAAGGCCCCATGACGGACCGTTTTCGTGTAGAGAGGCAGTGAAGAGTGTATGTATTGCTAATGGTAATCGAGGTTTTGTTTTCTTTATGGCAACGGTATCGATGATTGTTTTGGTCAATATTATTGTGTCACGTTCAAGTACGGTTGACGGTTCAGGCTCGCTTATTGCCATCTCGTATGTTACGTGGCTTTCAAGAGGGTACGGTAATCTGTAGTTTCTCAGTACGCCCCATTGGGGGTGCTTGATTGTTATTTGTCTCGTGCCCCGTGGCATGTAAAGCCAAATCTCGCCAACTTTGTCTTTACGTTTGACTATTCCCAATGGTGACGAAAAAGCAAAATCATGTGAAGCAACGACTTTTACCAAAGCGCAAGCCTCGTCGTTTAAATCTTTCACAGGAGTTATAAAAGCGCTTACATCGTTAGGTAAAACCTTGAAACCAGCTACTTTAAACCTGACGGTTACCGAGTCGTTAGGAGGAATAACGTTGTTTTCCTCATTCCCGTTTAGTGCGCTTGGCATACAAATGCCGTTGCTACCTGGATTATTACTTGCGGCAATAGGAGCTTTACCTATTGTCATGAACAGTAGTAAAAGCGGCAGCAGTATGCGTTTATAATATATGTCGGAGCTTTTTAGTGCCATTATTCCAAGTTAAAGTCACCAATGTTAATAACTTCGTTCCCGTCTGTTATGCTTTGTGCCGGTTGCCATGTCCTTACGTGGATACGTGGCATTGATTCGTCACGAAAATCCCAAAGAAGGAAAATCCATCCATCATCAGCATATTTGTCACTTTTGTATTTCTGCCTGAGGCTTACTCCGTATATCCCGTCCATTGTCGGGTGGCGCATTATGTTGAAGCCCGAAAATCTCACGTCTATCTTTTTGTTTGCAGCGAAAGCCTTTGACAGGCGCTCTATGTATTCTTTCTTCGTTCTGATGTTGTATGTAACTTGTTGTTTTGACATGTACTTGTTTTCTACATCAGGCGTTGTCTTGACAACGTTTCCCACAATTATTAAAGCGTTCTCGCTGAATAATTGTTTCAGGAAGTCAATGTCCTTCGTTGTGTATGCCATGCGGAAATGCTCGCAGTAATTAAGTATTATTCGGCGTCTTTCAGCATCATTCACGGCTAATTTCCCTGACAGAATCTTGTTTGCTTCCTTGTAAAAAGGATTTCCGCTAACTATTTTTTTCAGCTGGCTGTCGGTCAGGCCGTAATGTGTTTGGTTTTCCATGCTTTTATTTTCGGCCGCACTTGATACAGCTTCAGGTTGTGCCCCTTTGCCTTGTTGGGAGATTATGATACGTCCCTTATCCGTGTCACGGCTTGGTGATGGCCTGTCATCATTGATGAATGTCACTACTCCGTATCGGTCGATATAGCCTTTACGTCCAGTTTCTTTCTCCAAGAAACGTAGCCGGCCGTTTCTGAACCTTACATCAATGATGCAATTGCGCACCGGAATATTAAACAGCTTGTTGCCTTTCTCGTCTTTTATAATGTATGCTGTTTTCCCTTGTTTGTCAACAAGTCCGACAAGTTCGCGGTCTTCGTATATACCGAATCTTATGTTTTGGTAGTTTTCCGGTACGCCAATATCAAGCCGTAGCCATAAGACGGCAGCCATGCTTCCAAGTATGATTGCCAACACGGACAATACATATATTGTTGTTTTCATGCTATTGCCAGTCTTGTATCTCTCCTCCAATATCGATTTTTACTTGATCCGGATTGTCTGATATGACGAAGTTCACCAGATGTTCTGTTCCAGGCTTGAAGTTGAAAGTGCTTTCGTACATATACGAAACACCTTTCATTATGACTTCAATCAGCGGCATTCTGTTTTCTACACGTTGTGGAACGACTATTGCCGAGAACATGTAGTCAGCATCTTGTTTTGCCTCTATGGTGGTACGGGTTCCCCTTGAATATCGTGTCGCAACTCCTGCTTCAAGGTCTATTGTTGCTGTAGGAACTGTGCTGTGAATATACACTTTGGCATTTGTCGGCATTTCCTCTTCAAAGTCTTCCCCCTTAATCAGCCTTATGGTGATTTTGCTCATTATGTGCCTGAACGTCAGTGGAACAGGGGTGCTTGACGCACTTAGCCAATCGGCTTTGGCGTATAGGAAGTCACTTGCCTCGTATCCGTCAAACCCGTCGATACCGCTTGCTGATCGTTGATCGGTATTTACGCTGAAAGGCATGTCGTCGATGGATGTTACCGGTGATATGTAAGGGTAATAGGCATAAGCGTTGTATGTGCCTTCATCCCAATAGATGGTGCGTCCAGCCGTCCAGTTCCCGTTGTTACAGGTAAGAGCCTCGTTGTTTACAAGGTTGCCGCCTATTTCCAAAGGTGCATCAGTCTTGGCAACAAATAGTCCTATCTTGTCTCCATTCTCAAAGTCAGTGTCGGTTACCCTTGTCCTTTGTGCAGGATGGGTTACGGCAAAAGTCATCGGTGTAGACTTTGCGTCTGTCGGTATTTCAGGCTTATCTTCCTGTGAACAGGCCGACAATCCTATTATTGTTAACGCATAAACAGCGCAGGTTATTATATTATTTTTCATCTTTTTCTTTCTTTGTCTATAATAAGTTATGGTGCCTGTAGCGTGGCGGATAAGCCGGTTATGACGTGTTTGTGTGTTCAAGACACTTCCGGCTTATCCTTGTTGAGAGTATTTAATACTGCTAAAGACATTATTTGCGCCTGCTCTTCCTGCCTTTCATGGGACTGCCTTTATGTATTTTAGGGGGCATTTGGTATTTGTTTAAAGTGCCTCCGTTGACACTTGAACTTCTTGTTACAGTTCCGGCGTCGCGCCTGTCGTTGGCAACGAACTCTTCATATGAGTATGTCTCGCCAGCGTAACGCTTTATGCGCTTAACGATACTTTCACGGCTTATCGTGCTGTAGTATGGTATGTTGTTGTTCATGCATGAGCTTTGTTCTGAGCGGAATACTCCTCGGTTGTGCATGAATCCGCCTTCGAAAATGTCAACGATGTCACTGTATCTGTTGTCGAATATAAGATGGCTCCATGGAACCTCGTGTATCTTGCCCGTAAGTGATAAGTTTTCGTACCATCCAAGGTTTTTTGCATTATTAAACTCGTCTGTATGCCCACAACATAAGCAGTTACAGAAATCTATGAACGCATTGTGGTAAATGTACTCGTCGCCGAGCTTGCCGAACCCATGGCCACCCGCTTCGTGTTGGATGACTCCTCGTGAGTCAAGCGGGTAGCCATACGTGCTGAGGGGACAGAAGGCTATTGCCGAGCCGTCTTCCCATATTTGTGTAATACCTCCGTAATCCGTGCTGTTTGGCACGATGATGATTAAAGTCTGTTTTAGGTTGTCTTGTGTAACGGTTGGAGCGTTCAGTGCGTAGTTGAAAATTTCGTCATAGTCAGCTGTTAGGCCTACGCCGCCTGTGTAAGTTGTGTTGAAACGATTGTAACGGATGGTATTGACTGTGCCCACGCCCGTCTCGGTCGACAGGGGAAAGGCTGTATATACGTTGAAGTAGTCGCGGTAAGTGGTGTAGGGCTCAATGCCGAAAAAGTATTCCACTTCCTGTTTTATATTGGTAAGGTAATCTCCGCTGGAAATGTCCTTTGCGTCATATCCGTCACCGAGTATTACGATGTTTATGCCTCCGTTGTTGCCTCTTGTCGCTTTTTGTAACGTAAGCCATTCGTTTTCTCCGTATTCGTAATCGTATTGGTTTACGGTACAGGTATGTGTGTAATCCTCGTTCTTCAGCTTGAATACTATTTCGCCAGTACGGTCGCCCGAACCTTTAGCCATTGATTTGATAGTAAGCGTTACTTCTGTCTTGTTCCCGCCGCTGGTCTGCGACAGTTCGCACCAGTCGGGTTTGCTTGCCACTTCCCATTCACCCTCGGCATCGACAATTAAAGTCTGTTTGTGCTCTGTATTTATAGCGCAGGCTGTTGACGGGCGGCATACAAGTTCGTGGTGTGCGGCAATGCGTTTAAACTCGTTCCAGCCTGGCGCCGTTTGGTATTGCGCTACGGCTGATTCTGGTACCTCAAGCGTGAAATTGTCTTTTGCTACGCCGTTAAACGCTCCGCTTTCGACTCGTGCCGGCATTTCTCCTTTGCAAACGATAGAGCCAATGCCAAAGCAATTGTTGAATGCCCCACTGCGGATATTCTCGATACCGGCTGGAATTACGATACCTTCAATGCCTGTACAGCCATCGAAAGCATTTGCCCCTATTGTAGACATGCTTTCAGGAAATTCAATCGTACCACTAATACGTGTATTTCCGACAAAAGCATTGTTGTTGATTGTAACCAATTCTTTAGGAAAGATTAAGTTTCCGGAAAAATTACAGCCGTCGAAAGCGGATATTCCAATGGTTGTCAGATCTTTGGGTAATATAAGGTTGCCCTTTAGGTTGGTATTTGCAAATGCAGTTAACCAATTGCAATAATGCCGTCATGTAAAGTTAAGGTACCGTCAAATCCTGAACTTTGAAACGTTCCGTTTGATATATTTTTTATTTTTTGCGGTATACTGAGATTACCGGTGATGTCAGCGCAATTTAGGAATGCATATTCGCCAATATACTCCAATTCGTGCGGTAAGACTAAATTACCGTAAAATGTTCCATTGTTAAAAGCATAATTTCCAATATATCTTAATTCATTAGGCAAAATAAGTTCACACGAGAATTTGCAGTTGCTAAAAGCAAAAGTTCCGATATACTCCAATGTACTTGGTAAGGATAGCGAACCGTCTAATGAATAACAACCATAAAATGCCTCTCTCGCAATCCTGGTTGTGCCTTCGGGTATAATTATGGAACCGGTTAAGTTGTCGCATTCACTGAATGCATCATAACCGATACCGGTCAACTTATCAGGAAGAACGATGCGTATCAATGACTTTTTGTATTGAAAGGCTAATGAAGGTATCATTCCTTCTATTTCTTCTTCAGAATCTTGGGTGTTGAAATAATTATAATAGTCATAATCGTTAAAACCGCCACTTACTGAAACTTCTTTCAGGTTCAGTGCTTGCAGGTTGTCCATAGAGTCACGCATGAAATAGAAGTCCTGGCTGTTTATGCGTCCTGTTATCTTCAGGTTTTTCACTTGCGTGTAGTCCTTGTTGGCCGCAATGATAGAGTCTTTCAGGTGTCCGGCGGTAGAATTTATGATGATATATTCCCGTGCGTCGGCGTCATGGCTGACAAGGTCGTTCTCCCAGGGCGTTATGCTTTCGCTGATTAGGGTTAAGGTGTATTGGCCGGTATTCTCTTTTTTGTCAACGCGGATTGTAAAGTTGTTCATCTTTCCTGCCACGTAGGTCAAGTCTTCGTTCTTTGTGAACTTATAGGGTGTGCCGCCAACGGTTATGCTGAATAGCGTAGTGCCGGCCTGTACGGTTTGCGGGATTACTATCGCGCGCCATTCGTTGCCGTTGTTTGACGGCACCGTGGCCGTCTTTTCTATGCCTCCGGTAGGTGTCACGGTTCCGTCGGCAAGGTTGATGGTTGCCTCGCGCACGAGGTTGGCCACGAGAATGTTTTTCTCCGTCTGCGCCCATTCACCCGAGGCAAAGCCCGTTCCTTCGACAAGCGTTATGCGGGCATTGGCCATGCGGTGCTTCATCGGCAGGCGGATAACGTTTGTTGTGGGTGCCACGTTTTCCACTTTGCCCCATAGGAAGTCGCTGGCTTCATAGCCTCCCATAGCTCCTCCCTCGGATATGGTGCTCTGGTCACGCTCCACTGTGAACGGATAGGCGTCTATACTCTCGGGCGAGCCGTAGGGGTAATAGCCGTATACGTCGATAGGTGTGTGCTTGTCTTTCCAGTAGATGTCGTAGGCCGAGTTCCATTTGTTGGCGCTTTCGTCGAAGGTGTGGCGCACGTTGTCGCCACGGTTGCCGCTTGGTAGCAGTGTGCCGGGCGTGTTGCCGTTGTAATCTACGATGTATACGCCAATTACGTCGCCGTCGCAGAATCCGCTGTCGTTCACTCGAGTTACTGCCAGTTGGTCAATCTCGCCTGACAGGTTGATTCGGTCTGTGCCGTGGCGGTTGCCGTCGTCATTGAACAGGTCGTCAGAGCAGCTTGTCAATAATGACAGGATTGCGGCAATATATAATAATATGTGTCGGTTTATTTTCATGCTATTTTTTATTTATAGTCAACAAATAGACGAGTTGCAAGTTGACAAGGGAATTTGCCTTGTTGCTTGTCTGCTTGTATTACGCTTGCTTGTTTCACGTTTGCTCGTCTGCTTGTTTCTTGTATCTCGCTTGCTTAAAATTCTATTCTCTATTCAGCCGTGCCTCCGTAATCGGTGCCGTCGTCTTCCCATTGGTCTATGGTAACGTTTACGCCATCGCTTGTCTTGCTCAGTGTCACTGTGACCCTATAGCGTTTCCCGCTTTCGAAGGTCATGCCTTTCTTGAGATTATATTCACGTCCGTCTGCCGTTACGGTCAGCAGATTGCCGTCAGCCACGCTTTGCGGCACTATCAGTGCCTTGTATCCGTCACCGCTTTTCATCGGCGTTATTGCCGTTGGCTCTCCTGTTGCGGCTACTGTGCCTGCGGCAAGGTCTATTGTAGCGTTAGTCTTGATTCCGTTAATGCGTACGTTGATGTCGGCCTCGGCAAGGCTTTTAGCCGTGAATCCGTTGCCTGGCGCAAGCTCAATGAGCATTTGGCTCATTGAGTGTCGTGCATCGATGATTACTGTGCTTTCCGTTGGGCTGACGTTTTTTTTCGAACCAATGATTACGTCGCCGGCCTTGTAGGCGGCCTCTGAGCTCTGGTCGGCGCTGACGTTGAAGGGCATTGCCTTTACGTCAGTCACCGTCGTCGTGTAAGGATAATATATATATAAGTCTGCGTTGGTCTTGTTGTCTGCCCAGTATATGGGCGTATCGGGTGTCCATGTACCGTCGTAGGTAAAGCGCATGTTGTTTACATGGTTGCCTGTGGGCTTCAGTGTCGCGGGCGTACCGTCTGAGTTGCGGTTTGCCACGTACAGTCCTATTTGGTCACCGGCTTCGAACGCGAGGTCGGTTACCCTGGTGTCTTCACGGTCGTTTACGGCCGTTCCTATGTGTATGGACAACCGTTCCTCCGCCGTTGGCGGGGTAGGGGTGTCTGGGGTGTCGGTCGCTCCGTCATTTCCTGACGAGCATGAGCACAATATAACGGTAGTCAATAGCAGTATCCATAACTTCTTCTTCTTCATAATCCGGTTGATATTAAGGCTGTTTTAGCGCTTTTGTCGTATCTGTCAGCTAAGTCAGAACGTCCTTTCGTATGGTAGTGCTTTTATTGTTTCCGCCGTCATGGAGTTACTGTTGCCATGCGGTTAACGGCTTTTTTCTTTGCAAAGATATGTAAAATTAAGGAAAGTGGCAAGTTCATAATGGTTCATAACCGAAAATAATGGCTGTTAAAAACACCTATGGTGGGTATTTATATCATTTTTGTAGATTAAAATCTGTTGTGGCTGTTTGCGCCGGAGCCCCCGCCGTGTGTGCCCGGCTTTTATTCCCTTGATAGTCAGCGTGTTTACGAAAGGCCATCTTTTGCATTGTAAGAGGTGGCCTTTTACAATGCAAAAGGGCACCAATTGGAATCCAAAAGGCGCCCTTCCGCAAATAAGCCAAATCAATCTATAAAGGTTTTTTGTGAGAATTACATTTCACGTATGGTGTCTACAAGGCGACGGAAGTCGTCAGGGTGCACGTCGCCGATGTTGCCAATGCGGAACGTGTCGGCCTGTGATATCTTGCCGGGGTAGATTACAAAGCCCTTGGCCTTGAGCTTCTGGTAGAACGTATTGAAGTCGAAGTCGGCCGTCGGGTAGTAGAATGACGTTATGACCGGCGACTGCCACTCGTCGGGCAGCAACGTTCTGTAGCCCAGCGAGCGCATGCCTTCCACGAGCGTACGGTGGTTTTCGCGGTAGCGTGCGTAGCGTGCTGCTATTCCGCCTTCCTCTTTCAGTTCGGTGAGGGCCTGCATGAAGGCGCGCACTACGTGTGTAGGTGATGTGAAACGCCACTTGCCGTGTCCCTTCTCCATTGTCTCCCATTGGTCGTAAATGTCGAGCGATAGCGAGCGGGCTACGCCCTTGCACTGCTCGAGCTGCGAGCGGCGGGCGATGATGAAGCCGAAGCCGGGCACGCCCTGGATACACTTGTTGGCCGAGCTTATCATGAAGTCTATGCCGAGGGCGGCCATGTCGACGGGCACTCCGCCGAAACTGCTCATCGCGTCGACTATCAGTACTTTGCCGTGACGCTTCACTACGGCGGCTATCTCGGCAAGAGGATTCAGCACGCCGGTGGTCGTCTCGCAGTGTACAACGGATACATGGGTAACCTCGGGATGTGCCGTCAGGTATTCGTCGATGGTCTTCGGGTCAACGGCCTCGGTCTCCTCAAAACGCATTACGTGGCAGTTCAGCTTGTAATATTCGGCGATTGTACCCATACGTTTGCCGTAAGCGCCGTTGGCGGCAACAAGCAGATGGTCGTCAGGACGTACCACGCTGCCCAGCGTAGCCTCTACGCAGAACGTGCCGCTGCCCTGCATCAGCACTGCTGTATATTCTTCGGGGCGGCTTGTCGCGAGGCCTACCAGCTCACGTCTTATAACTTCTACTATTCCTTCATTATAGTCCTTGTCCCATGTGCACCAGTCGCTCATCATGGCGCTCTTAACTGTTTCCGTCGTAGTAAGCGGTCCGGGGGTCAATAATAAATATGGTCTCATATTCTTATGTTTTGTTTTTATCGTTGTAGTTAAAGGAGTTAAAGTAGTTATCGCTCACTTCGTTCGCTAAGTAGTTAAAGTCATTACTTTTGCTGGTAATGTCTTTATACAGTGTAAAGGCTATTGACTTTAACTACTATAACTACTCTTAACTACTTTAACTACTTATAAATTATCTCTTAACACTTAATTGAATTTATGCTTTCTATCAGCAATGGCAGCTCCGTTATGTCGTCGATTACGTAGTGGGCGCCGGCCGCGTACATCTTGTAGCGCACCGCCTTCATCCTTGCCTTCAGCTCGTCGGCAGGCATAGCCTTGACCTCTTCCTCTGTCAGCGCGAGTTCGTTGCTGCCGAGGATAACGCCAACGCTCCATGCGCCGGCATTCACACCCTCCTTAATGTCTGATATAGTGTCGCCCACTTTCACAACCGAACGTGCGCAGCCAATGCCCATCTCGCACATGTTCTGGTATATCATGTAAGGTCTCGGACGGCCACCTGGCAGATTGTCGGACGTAACGCAGTTGTCGATAACGTACCCGCGCTTGGCTGCGGCAGGTATTACGACGTCCATCATCTCACGAGTGTATCCAGTGGTTGAGCCGACTTTCAGTCCGTCGGCACGCAGTTTGGCGATAGTCTCAACAACACCCGTAATCGGTTCAGAGTAGTCCTCGAGCGTGGCGAACAGCTCTTCCTGGAACTTCTTGTAGCAAGCCTGTACGTCGTCCTCGTTCCAGTCGCGTCCGTATTTTGCCCGGAAGTCAGCCTGTACGTGGTCGATGGCGAACAGGGCGCGCACTTCCTCAATCTTGGTAAGTCCCATGTGGGCACGTGTCTCGGCAGCCGTAACAGGTGCGCCGATGGCTTTAAAACTCTCGACAAACGCCGCAACGGGAGCAAAACATCCGTAGTCTACTGCCGTGCCGGCCCAGTCCATAATGATACATTCAATCTTTTTCATATCTCTTGGTTTGTTTATGCTGTTGTAAGTTCTTTCTGTCTTGTGGCCGAAAGGTTGCCTTCCTGTGTTACGCTTCCGCTTTTCCGCTTAAGGCTGATTACCCTTACGCCCGTAATCTTGTAGTCTCTGTGGATGATATATATTATCGAGCAAACGAACGCTATGCAACAGATTATTCCGATATACACGCTCATGCTGTTGTAGAATGACGTCCAGTCGATGTGCGGGGCCTGGAATTCCTTGAACAGAAGCAGGGCGAGTGTGCCGAGATAACCTACGAAGTCAATTGTTATAATGAAGAATCCTACGTTGCCCTTGACCTTGAAGCAAGCTATGAAACGCTCGAAAAATATTGTCTGGAAACTGAGGTACGCGATGTCGATACACAGTGTCTGGAGGAAGAGCCACGCCGTTGTAGGCAGTCCGAGGGCAGCCCCTTCGGCGCCGAGAAAGGCTATCACGCCCATGCCTATTGCCGACATTATTAGTATCAGGCATAAAGACCTGAGATGGTTGCTTACCGCCGATAGCAACGCGAATGCCGCCAGGAGCACTAATGTGGCTATGGAATCGAGGTAGGCGAAGGCCCATGACGACACGGTACTTACGTCGATGATGCATACAATGAAGTCTTCCTTGATGTCACGTTGCACCGTCAGCAGGAGATTGGCGCCGAACAGCATGATTAGTAACGGCATGAACTTGACGAAAAGCTGCCAGCGCTGGTGGCCGTTGAGCGTCACACGCTTTGTGCGCGACGCAATGTCGGCTGCCGTCGGGGCGGGGAACTTGGTCATCATCCAGCCCATAAGGCACAGCAGTGGGAATGCGAACGCGCCGATGAGCGCGGGCATCCAGAATTCGCTTACGTGCAACTGGTTGAGCGCGTAAAGGCCAAGCGACTTGGCTACGCCAGAGCTCAACGCCATGCTTACGCCCATTATGCTGGCTAATATGTCGGTGGTGCGGCGCCCTTCGAGAAAACTGAAGATGACGCCCCACATGCATCCGAGCGACAGGCCGTTGAAGAACAGGGCGAAGATGTTGTACGGTGCTGGCAGCAGACCGAACGCCAGAAGCGACGCTTCGGACAAGGCGGCCGAGCCGATGATGAACTTCAGGCGGTTGCCGGGCTTCAGCTCGGATATGAACTTTATGCCGAGCAGCTTGGCGCAGACGTAGCCTACGAGCTGGATAATGCTCACGATAATCTTGTAGTCCATCCCGGCAACTTCCAGTCCGTCAAACTCTGCCGCCGTGAACGGCTTGCGCAAGGCATAGACAAGCGAATAGGAGAGCAGCGCCGTGCCGCCGGCCCAAAGCACGAACATCCAGTCCGGCATGTTGCTCTTCAGCGTCCTTAACCTTTGCATGTTTAATATTCCTGTATTCATCGTTTACTGTTTTAACTTGTCTTTACGTCAAAGCAAACTTTCATGTCTGCCTGTCAACCTGTTAACTTGTTGACTTCTATGACTTTGACGCTGCAAAATTACACCCTGTTTTGCCAGTAAAAAATGAATACATAATGAATAATATGGGCGTAACAATTCATTAATATTAATGAAAACACATCATAATCGGTCTGTAAGGAAAAATAAATCCCAATGAAACAGATTTGTAACAAGTTTATATAAATAAATGTTTACCTTTGCCGAAAATTATGCTTAACGTTATGGATGACCTGAAAGAAATATACGAAAGAATAAAGTTCTTGCGCCATAAGGGCGTGAAGATGAAAGAGATTGCCGAGCGCACGGGATTTCCGCCAAGCGTTCTGTCGGCGCTGTTCACCACTGTCCTGCCTGCGTATTTCAAGAATATTGACAAGGGCATGGCCGATGACGAGGCGCTTGACAATGCCCTGTTGTGGGTCAACAACGTGTCCAAGAAGAAGCTGCTCGGTTCTATCGGCAAGACAAAGTCGGCATTGTTTGCCATCGAGATAGCTCCTAAACCGAAGGCTGACGTTACGGACAACGTCCATCTTGACATGATCGAGCGTGCCATGAAGGGCTCAATCAATCTTATAACCAACTTCAGCGGTACGTACATGAGCTACAGCGTTTCGTCAAGCTCTAACGCAATGAAGGTCGAACCGTATCTTATCGCCCCGGCCGAAAACGGTAATTACGTTGAGGTAATACACAACAACGCGTACGGTTCGACGCATCACGGCTTTGCCTTGATGAACGGGCTTAACCACATGTACATCATCTTCAACGAGAACAGGCAGCCACAGCTGGCCTTGTTCGATATATGCCTGAAGATACCGATGTTCGACCGGCCTCCTTACCTGCGCGGTCTTTATACTTGTTTTGACTACAACTACAATCCGATTGCGCGCCGCATTCTTTTCGTCAAGGTATCCGACAGTGTTTCTACCGATGAGTTTATGGCGATGAAAGGTTGCCTGAAGCATGAAGACGAACTTGATGAAAGGGAGAAAGTATACTATAAATACACTTGCGGCAGGGAGGACGTGGTGCGCATGAGGGATATCCCGTCGCCCAAGATGACCGACGACGACCTCATGGCGGAGAAGTCTTTGCTCAACGGTTAGCGTAAAGATAAACGTTGACTTACGTCCTAAAATAATACCTACGGGCATGGTCTGACAAAGGCCTTGCCCGTTTTTATCGCCTCGATATAACGGCGTAAATATCCATATTCAGCCTGAAGACAGGCCGTTATTCGCGTTTTTATTGCTATTTTTGTCATTGATATACGAACATTTAAAGCAAGAACATCATGAAACCTACCAAAATCATTGCGGCAACGGCCGCCGCACTATTGACGTTTTCATGCGGTAACGCCGGCCGGCAGCCGAAGGTCGACGCCGCAGCGCAGCCCGAAGGTGTGAAGACGGAGACCGTAGACAACATGAAAGTGATAACAATCAAGGACAACGACGGCGACAAGCGTATGCCCAACAAGCTGTTTTACGGCACGGAAGATTCGGCAAAGGTAGAGCGCCTCTCGCCAGAAGGTTCGGTGCCGTCGTCGGTATGCTGCTTCATCGTCGAGGCCGAAGGCAAGAGGATAATGTTTGATACGGGCAACGGCGAGGCCCGCGGCGGAATGATGCTGAAACGTCTTGAAGAGCTCGGTTTGACGCCCGGCGATATCGACTACGTAGTCATCACCCACTTTCACGGCGACCACATAGGAGGGCTTACACGCGCAGGCAAGCCCGTGTTTACACGTGCCGAGCTGTATGTCCCCAAACAAGAGTATGACAGTTGGCTCGCGATGAGCTCGCAGAACGCCAGGGATGCCATCGTGACAATAGGCAAATACGGCGATAAGGTACACCGCTTTGCATATACCGACAGTCTGCCTTTCGGCATAAAGGCCATGCCCGCGCCCGGACATACGCCCGGACATACCGTCTACAGGATGGGCAGCCTGTTTATAGCGGGCGACCTGATGCACGGCGTTGCCCTGCAAACGCAAGACCCAACGATATGCCCCGACTATGACATGGACCGCCGGCGGGCCGTGGAGATGCGCAAGAAGTATATGGAATACGTGAAGGAGAACAACCTGAAAGTGGTCGGAATGCACTTCCCGTTTTAGCTGATAGGCGCCGTCGCGGATATTTATTTGCATACGTCTTGCGCATCCATTTGACGCCATTTGTATACTGTTGTATAACATCTTGATATTCAATGCGTTATAAAAGGCCGTCTTTTACCTTTTAAAAGACGGCCTTTTAGCGCGCAAAAGATGGCCTTTTGAAACGCAATAGGCCACCTTTTAGGGCTCATCCGCAGTTTGGGTGTGTCGCAATTGTTTTCCCGTTATTCGCTATGGATGGCCTTTTCCGGGTCCGGCAGCAGTATTTCGTGGGCTGTCTGCATGGCTGTCGTTATGTGTTTTATTGTCACGCCTTTTTATTTTTTCACCGTTTCACTTTGATATACACTTGATTTGGATTACCTTTGCGCAAGATTTGAGATGAAAATACAGGAAGTTTTGGATTTATATGCCAAGTCGCCCGTATCGGCGGCGTTGGCTGGCATGCTTGGTGACAAGCATGTTACGGCGGCCTATATCGGCGGCGCCGTAGCCTCGTCGGTGCCTGTCCTGTTCGCCTCGGTGGCCCGCACGGTCGGCGGGATATACCTTTTCGTGCTCGACAATGCCGAGGAGGCAGGCTATTTTTACCATGATCTTACGCAGATGTTGGGCAACACCGATGTGCTGTTTTTCCCCTCGTCGTACCGCCGTCAGGTAAAGTACGGCCAGCGGGATTCGGCCAGTGAGATACTCCGTACGGAGGTTCTGGGGCGTATCATGTCGGCGCCATCAGGACAGTACGGTGCTGATTTGCCGGCCGGCCCCGGTGGCGGAAACGGCAGCGCGAAGGGTTTTATGTATATAGTAACTTGTCCTGAGGCGTTGAGCGAGCTCGTTGTGTCTCGCAAGAAGCTCGACGAGCGCTCGTTGAGGCTGCGTGTCGGCGATACTTACGATATCGTCAGGCTGGGCAAGGACCTGCGCACGCTGGGCTTCAACGAAGTGGATTATGTATATGAACCGGGCCAGTTTGCCATCCGCGGCAGTATTCTTGACGTGTTCTCGTTCAGCAGTGAATATCCGTTCCGTGTCGATTTCTTCGGCGACGAGATAGACTCCATACGCACCTTTGAGGTCCAGAGCCAGCTCTCGCGCGACAGGCGCGACAGTATAGAGGTAGTGCCCGAACTTGCCCTGCTGGTTGACGAGAAGGTGCCCTTCCTGCACTTCCTGCCGGACGAGACCGTGCTTGTAATGAAAGACATGGTGTTCTGCCGTGAGCGCATAGACCAGATATACCGTGACGGATTCTCGTCGCAAGCCGTAGCTGACAGGCTTGAGGGCATGACGGAAATGGAGCAGCAGGCTGCGATGAAGGAACTGAGGGCTGAAAACTCGCTCGTTACAGGCTCGCAGTTTGCCGAAGAGGCGGTAAGGTTCCGCCGTGTAGAGTTCGGAACCAAGCCTACGGGCACGCCGCAGGCCACCGTCAGGCTTGACATTACGCCACAGCCGCTGTTCCACAAGAACTTTGAACTGCTGGCGCGAAGCCTTGAAGACTATATATTGACGGGCTACAAGATATATATCCTGGCCGACAGCCAGAAGCAGAACGAAAGGCTTAAGGAGATACTTGAAAGTGAAGAGTTAAGAGTGAAGAATGGAGGACAGGTTACCGATAATGGCATTCCGGCATGTCATAGGGCTTCATCACACTTACCTTCAAGCTCCTCCATCGCGTTCATACCTGTAGACAAGACTCTTCATGGAGGCTTTGCCGACAATACGCTCAAGGCTTGTTTCTTTACCGACCACCAGATTTTTGACCGTTTCCACAAGTATAGCCTGCGCTCGGACGCTGCCCGCTCGGGCAAGATGGCGCTGACGATGAAGGAGCTGCAGGAGATGGAACCAGGCGACTACATTGTCCATGTAGACTTCGGTATAGGGCGTTTTGCGGGATTGGTGCGCGTCCCCTCGGGCAACAGTTACCAGGAGGTAATACGCATTATATACCAGAATAACGATAAGGTTGACGTAAGCATTCACTCGCTTTACAAAATATCGAAATACAAGAGGCGTGACAGCGAGACGCCGCCGCGCCTCAGTACGCTCGGCACAGGCGCCTGGGACCGTCTGAAGGAGCGCACGAAAAAGAAGATAAAGGACATCGCCCGCGACCTGATTAATCTCTATGCCGCCCGCAGGCATGAGAAAGGCTTTGCCTTCTCGGCAGACAACTTCATGCAGCATGAGCTGGAGGCCAGCTTCATGTACGAGGATACGCCCGACCAGCTGAAGGCTACGAACGACGTTAAGGCCGACATGGAGAGCGCAAGACCTATGGACCGGCTGGTCTGCGGAGACGTAGGCTTCGGCAAGACGGAGGTAGCCGTGAGGGCGGCTTTCAAGGCAGCGTGCGACTCTAAGCAGGTAGCTGTGCTCGTGCCAACCACCGTTCTGGCGTACCAGCATTACCAGACGTTCTCCAAACGGCTGAAGGATTTTCCCGTGAGGGTTGACTATCTGTCGCGCGCCCGTAGCGCAAAGACAACCAAACAAGTGCTGGCCGACCTGGCGGATGGCAAGATTGACATAATCGTAGGTACCCACAAGCTGATAGGAAAGAGCGTAACGTTCAAGGACTTGGGTCTGCTCATAATAGACGAGGAGCAGAAGTTCGGCGTGGCAACAAAGGAGAAGCTGCGCAAGATGAAGGTAAATGTCGACACACTTACGATGTCGGCAACGCCTATACCACGAACGTTGCAGTTCTCGCTGATGGGAGCGAGGGACATGAGCATTATCCAGACGCCGCCGCCAAACCGTTACCCGATAAATACCGAGGTGCATACTTTCGACAAAGAGGTAATTGCTGACGCGATAAACTTTGAGATGAGCCGTAACGGACAGGTGTTTTTCGTGAACGACAGGATAAGCAACCTGCCGGAAATAGCCGGCCTTATCAGAAAGTACGTGCCGGACGCGCGCGTGGCGATAGGCCACGGACAGATGAAGCCGGAGGAGCTGGAAAAGATACTTATGGGCTTCATCAACTATGATTATGACGTGCTGCTGTCCACCACTATTGTGGAGAACGGCATTGACATAAGCAACGCCAACACGATAATAATCAACGATGCCCACCGCTTCGGACTGTCGGACTTGCACCAGATGCGTGGCCGTGTGGGGCGAGGCAACCGCAAGGCGTTCTGCTACCTGCTGGCTCCGCCCAAGTCGGTGCTTACCCAGGAGGCGCGCCGCAGGCTCGAGGCGTTGGAGACATTCTCTGAACTGGGCAGCGGATTCAACCTCTCAATGCAGGATCTTGACATCCGTGGGGCAGGCAACCTGCTTGGTGCCGAGCAGAGCGGATTCATGGAAGACCTCGGATACGAGACTTACCAGAAGATTCTTAACCAGGCCGTTACTGAGCTGAAGAACGACGAGTTCAGCGAGATGTATGAGGATGAGATGGCCGGAGGCCGTGAACTTACGGGCGACGAGTTCGTAGAAGACTGCGCCATAGAGAGCGACCTGGAGATGTATCTGCCCGACCAGTACGTGCCGAGCAGCAGCGAGAGGATGTTGTTGTACCGTGAGTTGGACAACATCAACGACGACGCGGGGCTGGAAAAGTACCGCTTAGAGCTGGAAGACCGTTTCGGAGCCGTGCCTCGTGAGGGCCTGGAGCTGATGCAGGTGGTGCCGTTGCGCAGGCTGGGACGTTCGCTCGGCTGTGAGAAAATCATCCTGAGGCAGGGCCAGATGCGCATGCAGTTCGTAAGTAATCCGATGAGCGCTTATTATAAGAGCAAGGTGTTTGACGGCGTTCTTAATTATATAGGCCGTAACCCGCGGCGCTGCAATCTTAAGGAAATTGCCGGCAAGCGCATGATGATAGTATCTGGCGTAGCGTCGGTTGAGGAAGCCGTAAGGGTGCTGCGCGGTATATTGAATTGATAAAGGCCGTCTTTTACAATTTAAAAGACGGCCTTTCGTCGTGCAAAAGGTGGCCTTTTACAACACAAAAGGCCACCTCTTACAACGCTGTTTATAATCTGTTGATTGTCAAACAGTTATAGTATTACGTCTGAAACAGTTTCCGGTGGCACTTAGGATAGTCCGAATGCCGCCGGAATTTAGTATCTATGGTAGTGGTGTTGTTATTTGTTGGTATCGGGCTTTGCGCCTATATGCCTTGTCGGTCTTGTCTTTTCATTGTCTCCGTTGCGTGTGCCCTTGCTTGAATACCACGGGTCGTAATAGTCGTCCCATGAATCCCAGCCCCACTCAAAGTCGTTCCAGTTAGGCGCGGCGGTCTTCACCAGGCGGAAGTTCATAGGATCGCCCCATTCGCTTTCGATGGTTCCAGTGAAGTAGTTGTTGGACAGTGAATAGTCGAAAATGTAGTAATTCGTATCGTCCTCGTATGAATATATCCGTATGTTGCCGTTCTCCACGCTCCACGTAATGTGGCTTGCGAAGTAGTCCCAAGGCGCTCCGCTGTAATAGTCAACCCAATATCCTGTGCCGGTGGCGTAGTAATCAGGGTCGCGGTCAAATTGTATTACTGATTCGTGGGCTTCATAATACTGTCCGTTCCACTCGCTCCATACATGCATGTCGCCTTCCCATACGCCCCAAAGCGTGTCCGCTATGTCGTCGTCATCGGTACAACTTGTGAACGTGAAGGCCATCATTGCCATCATGAATATTGCCGTAAGAGATGTAAATTTCTTCATAATCGTAATGTCTTTGTTAATGTTCGTGTTGCAAAATTAACGTTTTGCCACGTCATTGGCAAATATAAATCCATATTACTTATAGGGATTTCCCTATTTTGTAGATGAAAATGCCCGGATAATGGTAGGGCGGGCGTGCCGGAGAAAAGGAAAAGTTTTTTCTTTTTCGTTTCAGATAATCGAAATTTTACACTATCTTTGCAAACAGCCATAATTGGCAATTAACAAGTTACTAAAAGCAAATAAGATGAAAACAGTTTATGATTTCACTGTCAAGGACAGGAAAGGAAAAGACGTATCGTTGAAAGAGTATGCTAACGAAGTTCTGCTTATTGTCAACACAGCGACAAAATGCGGCTTCACTCCGCAGTATGAAGAGCTCGAGAAGCTTTATGAGAAACATCACGGTGAAGGCTTTACTATCCTGGATTTTCCGTGCAACCAGTTCGGCCAGCAGGCTCCCGGAACCGACGAGTCGATACATGAGTTCTGCAAACTGACCTACGGAACGGAGTTCCCACGCTTCAAGAAGATTAAGGTAAACGGCGAAGAGGCCGACCCGCTCTATAAGTTCCTCACAAGCCAGAAGGGCTTTGCAGGATGGGACGAGAGCCATCCGCTGACCCATATACTTGACGACATGCTCTCAAAGGAGGACCCCGACTACAAGAGCAAGGCCGACATCAAATGGAACTTCACAAAGTTCCTCGTTGACAAGAAGGGCGTAGTGGTAGCACGCTTCGAGCCGACGGAGAAGATTGAGAATATCGAGAAGCAAATAGTAGAACTGCTGAAATAATTTAATCAGTTAGGATTTAGAAGTTAGAAATAAAGAAAAGGAGTTAAGGAGTCATGTAGTTAAGGAGTTAAGACAAAACCTTTGTTGATTGCTTGTTGCACCATTTTAGCAGCAAGACATTCGTCTTAACTCCTTAACTACATGACTCCTTAACTCCTTTTCTTAATTCATTAACTTCTGATTTTAATAAAAATGCTTATGGAACAGAAAGAACATGTGCGCTGCCTTATCGTGGGCAGTGGCCCCGCTGGATATACTGCTGCCATCTATGCGTCGCGTGCCAACCTCGCTCCGGTGATGTATTGCGGCCTGCAAACGGGCGGACAGCTGACCCAGACGACTACGGTCGAGAACTTTCCGGGTTATCCTGACGGAGTGGACGGCAACCAGATGATGCTTGACTTCCGCTCGCAGGCCGAGCGTTTCGGTGCCGACATCCGTGACGGAGTTATCGTCAAGGCCGACCTGGGCAAGGCTCCGTACACGCTGACGACCGACGAAGGCCACGTGATAGAGGCAGATACGGTGATTATTGCGACTGGTGCGTCGGCTAAATACCTCGGACTTCCCGACGAGGAGAAGTACAAGGGCGAGGGTGTTTCGGCATGCGCTACGTGCGACGGATTCTTCTATCGCAAGAAGGTTGTTGCCGTAGTGGGCGGTGGCGACACAGCCTGTGAGGAGGCGTTGTACCTTGCCGGATTGGCGAAAAAGGTCTATATGATTGTGCGCAAGCCGTTCCTTCGCGCGTCTGACGTGATGCAGAAGCGTGTGAAAGACGCCGAAAACATTGAGGTTTTGTTTGAACATAACACACTCGGACTGTACGGCGACAACGGCGTTGAGGGCGTACGCCTCGTTAAACGCAAAGGTGAGGCAGACGAGCAGGTGTACGAATTACCCGTTGACGGCTTCTTCCTCGCTATCGGACACAAGCCTAACAGCGATGTGTTCAAGGCTTGGCTCGACACCGACGAGACCGGATATATCATCACTTTGGCCGGTACGCCGAAGACAAAGGTGCCCGGAGTATTTGCCGCCGGCGACGTTGCCGACCCTCATTACCGTCAGGCCATAACGGCTGCGGCCAGCGGTTGCCAGGCCGCTATTGAAGCCGACAGGTATCTTAGAGAGCAAGGCATTATTTGAAAGGTGAGAAAGTGAGAAGGTGAAAAGGTGAGAAAGCGCAAGTAATGATTACATTTTATTGTGTTTTCTCACCTTTTCACCTTCTCACTTTCTCACCTTTTATAATCAGTCCCACGAACGTTATCGCCCCGTTTAGCAGCAGAAGCTCGTATCCGAACTTGTAGCTTGTGTAATGAGAGGTAACGTAATCAATGGCAAGGCATATTAACGGAGACGCCACGGCGATGTAAGGCACGGCGCGGTCGTCTGTCTTCCGGCGTGTGAGCAGACCGAAAGCGAACAGTCCGAGCAACGGTCCGTAAGTGTATGAGCATAGGATATACACGGCGTCAATCACGCTCGTGGAGTTTAATGCGCGGAAAGCGAGGATGAAGATGACGAACACCGCTGCCATGATAAGGTGCGTACGGCGGCGCAGGCGCTCATCATCTGGGCGCTCTTTTATGTCCACGCAATAGCTCGTTGTCAGTGCCGTGAGCGATGAGTCGACCGTACTTGCCGACGCCGCGACAATTCCTATCGTGAAAAGCACCGTCACAGTGTCACCCAGATACCCCGTAGCGGTGAACATCGGCAACAGTTCGTCGGGATTGTGGGGTAGTGGCGTGCCTTCTTTTTGCGCCAGGAGAATCAGTAATATGCCAAGACTAAGAAAAAGGAAGTTTACCGGCACGAAGGCAAAACCATAACAGCACACGTCCTTCTGGGCCTCGCGCAGTGTCTTGCAGGTAAGGTTTTTCTGCATCATATTCTGGTTAAGGCCTGTCATTACGATGACGATGAACGCTCCGCTGACAAACTGTTTCCAGAAGTTTTGCGGTGACATCCAGTCGCCGAAGTCGAAAATGCGGCAGTGTTCGTTGTTTGCCACTGCCTTTACGGCCTCTTCAAGGTTCATGTCCAACGCCCCGGCAACCTTTACTATAATAAGGACGAGGGCGACAAGCATGCATAACGTCTGGAACGAATCGGTGTATACAAGCGTCTTGATTCCGCCTTTGCGGGTATAAAGCCATATCAGCAGCATAAGCATTGGCACCGTTATAATGAACGGAATGCCGTAAGCGTCGAGCACAAAGCGTTGCAGGATGATGCAGACTATATAGAACTTGACCGCAGCGCCAGTAAGGTCGGACAGTAAGAAGAAGGCCGCTCCGGTTTTATATGACCGCTGTCCGAGCCGTCCTTTCAGGTAAGTGTATATTGTGGTGAGGTTAAGTTTGTAATAAATTGGCAGCAGAATAAACGCTACCGCGAAGTAACCGAGGATAAAACCGAGGCAAGTCTGGAGGTAAGTCATGTCCGAACGCCCAACCATTCCGGGCACGGAGACGAAGCTTACGCCGGAAACCGATGCGCCAATCATGCCGAACGCCACCATTGCCCACGGCGACTTGCGGTCGGCACGGTAGAATGTAGAGTTTGTAGCGCGCCCTGCCGTCAACCGGCCGAGTACAGACAGTACGGCGAAATATGCCAAAACGGTTATTATTACAAGCATGACTCAAAATTCTTTTTTCAATTCATAATGCATAATTCACAATTCATAATTGGGCAATTTTACGTAACCAACCCAATTATGAATTGTGAATTATACATTATGAATTATTCAAGTCCCCATGCCTTGACCGAGAAATGGTCTTCCACGCTGTTCTCGATGTTGTCCGGCAGGTTACAGAAGAAGTCTATTCCGGTAAGCTCTTCAAGCTCGTCTATGGTCACGGTATAGTTCGTCAGAGGCTCGTCGTCACGCCATTCGTTGCTCATCTGCTCTGCCCAGAAGCCTATGGCGCGGTAGCCCTGGCTGTTCTTCATCAGGCAGGCCATGAAGAAATACTTTGGTACAATTAGCCTTCCGTTGATTCGTTCGATAATCTGGTCCTCGCGGTCGATGGTTCCGCCCTTGCATACATACAGCGTGTCAGTGCTGCGTCGTGGCGTCCACGTCCTTACCTGCTCCTCCATTCTTACCCAAAGGCCCTCTCCCTGGTCGGCGCCACTGTTGGTGTAGCCGTTGAATTTATGGTATTGCGGCTGCATGTTGGTAAGGTAAAACGTCTGGTAATTGGCGTCATACGAGTATTTTCTGTCAGCGTTGGGGCAGATATGGCCGTGCTCGTAGCCCGAGCCATAATAGTAATCGTCTTGCCAATAGCTGCCGGCAGGCAGGTTGTCGGTGTCGTTCATATATCCGTCAACCACTCTGCTGTAACTGCCCGAGTACCCTTGGTGCATCTGGTAGCACGACCAGCGCTGCGACTTCTTGTCGCAGTCCCATTCAACGGCGTAGTTCACGCGGTCGGCGTCATACGACCGAGTGCTCGTGCGGTACACTATCACAACGCTGTTGCCGTCGTCCTTAAGCTTCGGAAACTCCAGGCGGGCCACTGCCGGCTCGTTGGTCACGATGTTCATGTTGGCGTTAGGCCCTGATTCTCCGGAACCACCGCCCTCGTCATCGTCGTTGCTGCATGACGAAAATGCCGTTGCCGACAAGAGCAAAAGTAGTAGATAATATAGCTTGTTTGTCATCTTGGAAAATAAAAAATAAACTTTTTGGAATAAAAAATGCGTTCGGACGTATATGCGACTACGTCTGAACGCATTTTATAGCTTCATTGAATAATATGTAAATATATTATTTGCGCGCCTTACCGTAGCGGCTCATGAACTTGTCTACGCGACCCGCAGAGTCAACGAGCTTGCTCTTGCCCGTGTAGAACGGGTGCGAAGTGCTTGAGATTTCGACTTTTACCACTGGGTAAGTTTCGCCTTCAAATTCTACTGTCTCTGTACTCTTGCATGTAGAACGTGTAAGGAACATATCGCCGTTGGACATATCCTTGAATACGACGGGGCGATAGTTTTCGGGATGGATTCCTTTTTTCATTTTAATGTTATGATTGAATGTTAATTTAATTTGTCGCAATTACTTGCTTTTGGGGTGCAAAGTTACCATTTTTCCGGCTAACGGCAAAATTTATTTGGATGTTTTATTATATTTATTTAAATGTAATCATGCTTTCCGTCTCATTCAGAAAGGCGGACACCTTTTCTATATATGGTTTTACCTCTTGTTCCGTTGCGTCAAACATATCATCATAATCACCGGCTTGCCTGAGTTCGTACAACCGTGAGAACAAGCGTCCGTAAGCTTTGTCCAATAAGCCTGAGTTTATGATTTTCTGTCCTAACAGATGTATTGTTCCTGCATGTGTTTTTGCAGAAATACCCTTGTCAAGAAGAAGAGCCGAGGCCATATAGTATGTAGCGTAATACAACCTGTTGCCTGCCAAACTCCAATATCCGAGTCCGGCAACGGCCTTAGCCTCGTCAAAGCTCTTGTGCGATTTCTCTATTCTGAATCTTATTATGGCTTTCCGCTCTTCCGGTGTCAGCATATCCGTATTCCTTCAGATGTTATGTTTCTGTAAAATTCGCTGCCATTCCGTTTTTCCCATTCTTTCATTGTGTATATGATGGGGTGTATCATTTCGTCCGTTTCCCAACCAAGAGCCCAAAACGGATAGCTGTAAAGTTCATGGTCGCGTTCGCTTATATTGTCTTTGTCCAATAGTACAAGCACATCCCAATCCGACCCATTGTGCCAATCACCCCGTGCACGTGAACCGAAAAGTATAACTTTGGCGTTAGCCGGCATTATAGCTCGTGCCGTGTCTTTTATCCTGTCAGTTATGTTTGCTGCCATGCTTTACTTATCTTTTTAGGCAAAGATAAGTTTTTTGTCTGTTATTTCCAAATATTCAGTATTAAATCATATTATTGTTCATGATAGCTGTTTATGTCATTCATAAAATAATTTTTAGTTTATGAAAATATGTACGTTTACCACCCGTTTCCCAAAAGACGGCAAATTGCGTTGTAAAAGGCTATCAATCGCAAGCTAAAATGCCGCCTTTCGCATTGCGAAAGGCGGCATTTGGGAAAATAGTTGATAGTCAGCGAATTACCGACTCATTTTATTGCTTTACAAAAAGGCTTGGCAATGTGCCACTGCTATCCGTGTAAGCACCAAAGCTTGAATGATCCGCAGAATATTGCAATGTCTTGCCCATCTCAACGTTTGTTACGTTTACGGTGTTATCATCATTGAATGTTATTGTCCAAACACCGCCAGAAGACGGCATACTTGCTGAAACATTGAAAGTATTGTACGTTCCTGTCATATAATAATAACGCCCGTAATTGTCTTGAATTGTATATCCGCCACTTACCGCCGTAATGGTAAATTCGTTGCCATCCGAAGTCGTTACAGTATTATTTTGGAGCGTAACATTTTCTGTGTAAAGAGCGCCATAGGTATACGTTTCCTGCAATGGTGTAGCCACAACATAATTATTATTACTTATTTGCGCAACAAATACGAACTTAGAGCCGCTTGCCACGTTCGTTGTCAAGGCATACGTGGCTGTAGTAACAACCGGCTCTTCCGGCTGTTCATCCGTAAGTCCGCCGTCATTTGTAGTAAGCGTGAAGTCATCTACAAGCACATCCATGCCCGGCGACTTTGCGTTCATCACTACAAGGTTCACTGTTGTGGTAGCATCCAAAGTGAAGGTATTTGTCACTTGTGTCCATTCAGTGCTGCTAAGGTCAACATATCCGTTGTCCTTATACTCATATTGTCCGACCTTTCCATCCGTCACGGGTACATATCCGGGGCAAACAGTTCCTTCTGTATCTACCGCCTTGGCATAGAAAGCCATCTGATAAGTACCTGCTTTCAGCGTTATCTCCTTATAGGCAAGACGCTTGTTTTGTGATGTTGAGCCGCCTACCAATACAGAATAGCTGCCTCCGTGTGCATCTGTGCTTTGGCTTAAAGTCGCGCTTGAAGCCGTTGTGGTTGACTTCCAGTTGTCAGGTTGCGATGTACTCGACCATGTTTCAAAGTCTCCGTTCTCAAGAAGGTTCTCTCCTTCTATAGGCTCCTCTGGCTCGTCACCGCCTCCGCCTTCACCTGTTTGGCCGTTGAGGTAAACTAGATAAGCGTTATTCTGGTCGGTCTCTATCGTTCCGTTGTAGTTAGTAACGGTACCATATACCACTACGGAGTCGCCGAACTCAACAACTGCGCCTGACGACCACTTCTCATTGTTAAAGTAATTGGCACGGTAAACAAGGAATGTATTATTGGAATCTTCCGTATCGGCGATAGAGAAAGTTGCGTTTCCGTAACCGCCATCGTAGTTTTCTTCTATATTTACCACAACGCCGGTGATGTATACTTTGCTTGGTAAGTCCTCGTTACTCTCCAATGCTCCGGCAAGTTCAAGTATCCTTGCTACGTTGTAGGGGCTTTCGGCCGTACCGTCACCGGATGGCTCTATTACGATAGGTTCGTCCGAGGGGTTGTCGTTCGGGTCGTCGTACGGTGATGGTACGTCTTCGCAACTCGTGAATGTGAACGCCGCCATAGCGATGGCGAACACTGAATATAATATCTTTTTCATACTTAAATATTTTCTTTTGTTTGATGAAAATGTTGTTGTTATATGCTTTATTCAGCTTGTTTGAAGTCGCCGTCCTGACGCATGAGGATTTGCCATGTGTCACGGTAACGGGTAAATATGCCCACGATGTCAACCTTTCCTTCCGGCATTGCAGTACCGGCAAAATCGGCGTAAGTGCTCGTACGCACAACAAGCTTTGTCGTTCCGCTGACCATGCGGTTTACAGCGTTGCCTGATGTTGCAGCGTCAGCAGGCGCGAAAGTTCTTTCGCCGTTAGCCTGAGGCAGCGTTATTCCGCGTACAACCATCAGCCTTCCGCAGTTCTCTTCCATGTATTCAGTGTCGTCCACCTTGCTCATGTCAAACTCGAGAGTGTCCACTTTTGAGGCGTCTGCTTCGCCGAGTAGCTTGAAGTGCTCGTTCCACAGAGTATGGCTCATGCGGCTTGGCGATGTATATCCGCTGTTGCTGGTGTACGGAGTGCCTATTTGCGGCTGGTTGCCGTAAGTTCCTATATAAAGGTCTTTCAGGTCAACGAGAATCTCCTGGCCAACAGGCAGATAACTCCAAAGGCCTCCGAAGTTGATGCATATAAGCAATGCGCCCGTTCCGTCGTCAACGGCAATCTGGTTGTAGATGTTTCCTCCGACGTCATTTCCAGTTACGCGAGCCTTTATTTGCACGTTTTCCGTTATGCGTGCTGTGTCAGTCTGCTCTTGCAGAGCGAACGAGTACATGTCTTTCAGCTCGGCAATTGTCACGACGTTAGTCTCCTGCAGGTCGTTATTTCCGTACGGAGGGATGTCGCCGGTAGGGTTATCCCAGTCGTCATCCATGCATGAGTTCACGGATAATCCGAGCAGAAGAGCCGCCATTACTAATTTTATATACTTAAAGTTTTTCATCTTCTTATGTGTTTAGAATCTGTAAGTGATGTTCAGCATACCGTTCGTTCCGTAAGCGTAGAACTTCATCGGGTTCTTCGAGAAGCGGTATGCGCGTATGTTTCCAGAGCTTGTATAGTCGCTGCGGCTCTGTTCGTAACCACCTGTACAGAGGTTCTGGTTGTTGAGGATGTTGGTCACCATAAGGTTGATTGACAGCATGCCGCGCTTCAGGTAGATACTTCTTCCGATAGAACCGTCGAGCATAAAGCCTCCATGTCCTTGTGCTTGTTCAACGGCAGAGGGCAACGGTTGGTCATTGTCTCCCCATATTTGCTCTCCCGTTGCGTTCTGGCGTGCGGTTAAGGTGCTTTCATAACGGAAGCTCGGAGAGTATGAAAGATAGATTCTGTCATAGTAGTTACAGTTGAGGTCGATATACCAACCTCCGCTGTGGTAGCTAAGACCGAGGCTGGCTGCGGTGAGCGGTGTGCCAGAGTCGCGCATACCTTTATTATATACAATTTCGTCGGTGTACTCGGCGCTGGTAGAGTTCATGTAGCGTACGTTTGAGTTGTTGATTATCTTGGCGTCGCTGATTGTTCCCAAGAGGTTGATGTCGAACGCGCTGGTAACCTTGAACTTCAGTCCTGCCTCAAGACCGTAGTAATGCTTCTTGATATTTGTGAGCGATACGTACGAGAACGAGTTGATATCGTCGAAATAGTAGTTCTGCCAGTCGGTTACGTTCGTCATTCGGCTGTAGTACGCGTTGAAGTTGGCGTGGAGCCATGATGTCTGGAACTGGTAGCCTATTTCCGTGCTGAATATGCGCTCGTTCTTGAGGTTTGTTACGAAGTCGTTGTTGATTTCAGGCGAAGCGAATGCCGTGCGTGCCTGTGGCGCGCGGTGCTCGTATCCGATACCGAATGTCAACGTGTTGCCGCGTCCGAGGTTGAAACTTGTATTAAGCTTGAATCCTCCGTCCAAAAATTCTGCTGTCTTGCTCTTGCCGTATGAGTTGTTGGCGGCAAGTCCGTTACGCATCTTTCCGTCACGTTGCATTGACGTGTAGCCAAGCTTCGCGGCGATGGTATAGTGCAGGATTCCGTAATTCTGGGTGTAGCTTGACCACAGCTTAGCGTTGTTTACGAGCAGGTTGTAGTCGTAACCGAACTTGTCGCCCTCGCGTACAACGGCGTCGCGGTTGTTCAGGTCGTACTGTATTTCGTCCGAATTGCGGTCGTAAGTGCCAAGTGCGTAGGTGTTGATGTTGTGGTATGTGTCGGCTCCGAGGAGGTCTTCCATTGTCTGGTAGTGCATTCCCTTGTTTGTTGCCGCCACGATACCGAGGTTCCACTGCTTGTCCTTACCCAGTTGCTTGTTGAGCGTAGAAGCAAGGGTAAACGTCAGAGCGTCGTTGTGCTTGGCCTGGATGTAGTATATAGCGTCCTGTCCTTGCGCAGAGGCTTGCTCGTTGGAGTAGTACAGGCGGTCCCAGTTTATCTGGCGGTTGGCCTTTGAGCTGGTCCAGAAGTCGTATGCACGGTTCCAATCCTCAAGGGCTTGCGGTGTACGGTTTGCCGTATTTGTCTCGTCCCACACGTCATAGTAGCTGCTGGGCATGTTCTTCCAGTAACTTGGGTGGGGGTTACTTCCGTTGTTATAGTTCAGCTTGGTGCTCTCGTACATGGTGTATTTGCCGAGGAGTGAAGTTGTAAGTTTCGTCTCGTCGTCTATTTTCCAGTCCCATGTGAGCAGGGCTGTGGGTGAATAGTCGTGCACTACTCGCGAGTTGCGTTTCTTTCCGTTCTGGTATCCCCAGTAAGGGTTGTAGTAACGGTCGTTGGCCATCCAATACATCTCGTCAGTGCCGGCGCCCTGCGAAGCGCGCTCGGTGGGGTTGCCCCATGTCACGAGAGACAGCGAATGGCTGCCGTCGCCGAATACTTTTTGGACGCCGAGGAAGTAGGAGAGCGAGTTATAGAACGTTCCCTCGACGTATCCCTCGTTGGCCCAGCGGTAGGTGATGTTGGCCGAGAAGGCCCATCCCTTGCTGTTAAGTCCCGAGTTGAATGTGTACATTCCGCGCAGTGTGTAGTTGCGGTTTGCTCCGCTCAGTGTTATCCTGTGGCCTGTGGCCATGGCCGCCGGGCGGAAGTTGTAGTTGTTTGAACCACCCATCGCCGTCATGGAGAAGTTGTTGTCCTCGAAGGGCAGGGCCGATTCCATGTTACGTGTCTGCTGGTTCAGTCCGCCTACCCATGAATAGCGGAACTGCCCTGACTCCATGTCGTTAATCGGCGCCCCGTTGATGTAGATGTCATTGTACCTTTGGTCGAATGCACGGTAACGGAAGCGCATCGGCGAAAAGAGGTATCCCACCTCGCTTGCGTAGATGTTCGAGTTGGAGTTGATGATCGACACGTTCTGCGACATGTCGTCGTCCTCACCCAACTGAGCCTCCGTGAATGTGAATGCCGACTCGCTCATGACGGCACCCTTTAGCCCTATGGAGTCGCTCTGGGCCAGCGCCCAAGGCGAGTAGCACAAGGCCATCACTGCTAATTTCAGCTTTTTTTGCATAATAATATGTTTTGATAATACTTGTTGCAAAGTTAACAGAATTTAGATAAACATCAAAGTAAAATGCAAAAATTCGTTTGACAACGTTCTTTTTTAACATGTTTGTATTATCACTTGCGGTATGTCAGGGCGCAGGCGGTGAGGCTTTGTCATGAGTATGCGGAGCTGTGAAAACGATGTTTGTAACTCGTTGAATATCAATTGGTTATACTGTGACTGCGTAAAAGGCCGTCTTTTGGACGATAAAAGACGGCCTTTCGTCGACTGAAATGCGGCCTTTTGCGATGTGAAAGACGGCCTTTCGCGTTTTGGATGGATGTAGGTGTGGTTTATGTAAGATATCTTCTGGCGTTTTTTCGGTTTATCGGCAATTTTTGTTTTATAGGTATACATTAAATTCCTGATTCTAAGAGGTTGCCTCGCAGGCTCGCAATTCAACAGTTCGAGTAATACAGGCTGTTTGTTTTTTACTTGCCGATTTTTAATTGCAAGCCTGCGGGCCGTTTGTTTCAACGCTGTTTCCGTGCGGTTGCAAACATGTTATCGTGCCGGCGCAATGAACAAAAAACGGTGTTTTGTTTTGTGTTACGCCCGATTTACACTATCTTTGCAGAAAATGTTTTGCTAATCATGAAGAAATTAACACTGTTTTTCATACTGCCGTTGTTACTCGTGGCAGTTTGTGGTCATGCGCAAAGGAAGTATTCTGTTTATGCCGTAGGTTTCTATAATCAGGAAAACCTTTTCGACACGTGCCATGATGAAGGCAAGAACGACAGCGAGTTCCTGCCTACAGGTTCGTACCGTTGGAACGGGTTGAAATATACACACAAGCTGCGTAACATGGCCCGGGCGCTTGCCGACATGGGCACTGACGTGTTGCCGAAGGTGGGCTGTGCTGTAATAGGACTGTCAGAAGTCGAGAATGCCAAGGTGCTTGATGACCTTACGGCGCAAGAGCCTTTACGCGCGCGTGGATATAAATATGTACACGTGGAAGGTCCCGACAAGCGCGGAATAGACTGCGCCATGCTGTATAATCCGTCGTTGTTCAAGGTCGTTGACGTGAAACTTGTGCCCTATGTTCCGGACGAGTCGATGGCGAAGGACTATTGTACCAGGGGATTCCTTACCGTAAGCGGCGAGTTGGCCGGTGAACCCGTTGCCGTTGTAGTATGCCATTGGCCCAGCCGCTTTGCCGGTTCGTCATACCGGGAGAGGGCTGCCGAGCTGGTGAAAAACCTTAAGGACTCGTTGCTTAACGTAAATCCGGACATGAAGGTGATGGTGATGGGCGACATGAACGACGACCCGACCAACAAAAGTATGAAAGACGTGCTGCGGGCTAAAGCCGACGCGAACAGCGTAAACGAAGGCGACATGTACAACCCTTGGTACAACATCCTTGTGAAACAAGGTACTGGTACGTTGTCATATCAAGGCTCTTGGAACCTCTTTGACCAGATTGTCTTGACGCCTAACATGGTAAACAAGAGCGGTAAACGTGACTTCTCCACCCTGAAATATTGGAAAAACCAGATATTCCGCCGTGATTATCTCATCAATACCGAAGGGCGTTACAAGGGTACTCCCAAGCGTACGCATGCAAGCGGGATATGGCTTGACGGCTTCAGCGACCACCTTCCCGTAGTGGTTTATCTCGTCAAGGAGCAGCAATGAACGACGTTGAACAACATCCTCTCGAGCCTTTTCTGCCTGAAGGGGCTCGTTTGTTAATGCTCGGCAGTTTCCCGCCGTCGCGGAAGCGTTGGTGCATGGATTTCTTCTATCCTAATTTCATCAACGATATGTGGCGTATCTTCGGGCTTGTGTTCTTTGGTGACAAAGAGCGTTTTGTCGACACTGTGGCGGGCAAGTTCCGCCGTGAAGACATCGTAAGGTTTCTTACCGAACGGGGCATAGCCTTGTATGACACGGCGTGTGCCGTGAGACGGACAAAGAATACGGCGTCTGACAAGGACCTTGAAGTCGTGACCGCCACCGATCTTAACGCCCTTTTGCGCCGTATTCCGGAATGCGTGGCAGTGGTAACTACAGGACAAAAAGCCACAGACGTGTTCACAACCCATTTTGGAATGAAGCAGCCAAAGGTGGGAACGTCGGAGCCTTTCACTTTCGACGGACGTGACATGCGGCTCTACCGTATGCCAAGCAGTTCGCGGGCATACCCGATGAAGGTGGAGAGAAAGGCCGCGTTCTACGATAACATGTTCTTGGAATTGGGAATCAAGAGCCTTTAGAATTAAGAGTTGGGAGTTAAGAATTAAGAAAGATTGCTGTCATCCTGCGTTTTTCTTATTCGGCTCATCTGGCCAATCAGGCCTATATAATTAACTAAAAACCATGAAAATATGACAATAATAGGAATTGCAGGTGGTACAGGGTCAGGCAAAACCACCGTTGTAAGGAAGATAGTTGAGGCCCTGCCGCCACATCATGTCGTTGTAGTGCCGCAGGACTCATATTATAATGACACGTCGGCGATGACGGAGGAAGAACGCCACGCAATCAACTTTGACCATCCTGACGCCTTTGACTGGAAACTTCTTATAAGGCAGGTGAGCGAGCTGCGTGCCGGTAAGTCAATTGAGCAGCCTACTTACTCTTACCTGCTTTGCAACCGTTTGAAAGAGACGGTGCATATAGAACCGCACCCTGTAATCATCATCGAGGGTATAATGACACTGCTGAACAAGAAGCTGCGCGACATGATGGACCTGAAGATATATGTTGACACTGACTCCGACGAACGCCTGATACGCAACATACAGCGTGACGTTATCGAGCGTGGGCGCACCGTTGATATGGTTATCGACCGTTATCTTAAGGTGTTGAAACCCATGCATGAGCAGTTTATCGAGCCCACAAAGAAATATGCCGACCTGATAATACCGCAGGGAGGTGAGAACCATACGGGTATCGACATCTTGTGTAAGTACATCGAAGGGGTGGTAAAATAGTATTTGAAGTTAAAGTAGTTAGAGAAGTTAAAGTAGTTAAAGACAATTGCATTGCAACTTAAACACGTTATATGTGTATCTTATATCAGTTATTTGCAATGCAATTGTCTTTAACTACTTTAACTTCTCCAACTCCTTTAACTCCTTATTTTTTATAAATCTCCCTTGCCTTTTTCGTTTCCTTATATATCTTGAACGAATTGATGCATTCGGTAACGCCATAAAGCAATAAGCACCAGCCTATTATCAGCAGAGGCAATGCGGCCGTCTCCATCGGCTTGATGATGACAAGCAGGCCGGCTATGAGTATTAGTGACGGTCCAAGCCAGAACCAAATGGGCACTCGGAACATGCGTCTCACGCTGGACAGGGTCATGAACTGGTTGACGGCTCCGAGTATCAGGAGAGCCCCGAGGACATACATCAATGAAGTAACGAATACGTCAGGTATGACGGCAAGGATTAATCCGAGAAGTATGCTGCCAATGCCGACAATGGGAAATGGCGGCCGTGCCGGCAACAGGAGTCGTCCGTTGCTGTCATACAGCTCGTTATTTGTAGGGCTTTTGCGTGCGCTAATGTAGGTGGCACATGATATTACGCCCGAAATAAGGAACATTATACCGATGGCGATGGTTATTCCACGTACTGTGTTATCGGGATTGTTGATGAGTAAAATTCCGGTTATGATGGCGCAAACCGCGCGGAATAAAGAGCTTCTTAATATCTTCATGGTAGTCAAAGCATGATGGTTTGTATGCAAAAGTAGTGATTTTTGAGGTATGAAGCAAGTATTTTTATTACTTTTGCATTAATGATAAAGGATATATGCAGACTGTTGTCGGCATTGGCATTGCTGCCGATGGCCTTGTCAACGGTTGTTTATTGATAGATTACAGGACGTTTATGACCAGACTATATCTTGTCCGTCATGGAGAGACGGTAGACAATGTAAACCGCATTATGCAGGGACAGACGCAAGGAATGCTTACCGATAACGGTCGTGAGCAGGCGCATGTCGTGGCCCGTGAGATGGCGGATAAAAAGATAGATGCGTTTGTTTCCAGCGACTTGCGGCGTGCTGTGGATACGTGCGTGATTATCGCAAGGCCTCATGGCTGCGGTGTCGTTACGACCAAGTTATTGCGTGAGCGTGATTGGGGCGGCTTTACCGGCAGGTATATTCCGGACCTGAAAGATGCAGCATGGCCTGACGATATTGAGTCGGTTGACGCTTTGAAGGAGCGTGCCGGACGTTTTTTGGAATATATAAGGTCACAATATCCGTCTGAGACGGTGTTGGCCGTAGGCCATGGAATAATAAACAAGGCGATCCAGTCCGTGTTTTATGGTAAGGAGATGAAAGATATCCCTCCCATGCGGAATGCTGAGGTGAGGGTACTTGATTTATGAACTGCTCCCGTTTCTGTGGCATGCGGTCTGCTGGTCCGTTAGGCATGCATTTGTAAAAGGCGGCATTTTGCTTTGTCAAAGGCCGCCTTTCATGTGGTCAAAGACCGTCTATTGCAACGCGTTTTGCCGTGTATTAGCATGGCGTTACGTAACACATTGATTATCAACGCATAAAAAATGCCGGCAGACATATTGTCCGCCGGCTCTCTGTTGACGGCAATCCATGCCGTAACATCATTAACTTCTTCGTCGCGTTAATGTTATCTCCTGCCTCCGAAGTTACCTCCACGGCCACCGCCACTTCTGCGTGACGTAGACTTTGATGAGCCACGGCTTGGCCTGCTGCCTCCCATTGAGGGGCGTGAGCCCGTACCGCGGTTGACTGATGGTCTTGATGTTCCTCGTTTCGGAGTGAATGTATTGTTGGGCTTTCGTTGTGTCGTTGTGCTTGTTGTACGTCTGTTCCCGCCGAAACTGAAACCTCTCTTGTTCCCGTTACTTGGCCGTGCCGTTGTGCGCGTGCTGCTTTCACGGTTGTTCCTGAAGCCGTTGCGGTGTCCCTTGAATGTCGTTCCGGGGCGTTTCTTGTCTGTCCTGGGGCGTTGTGGCTTGTTGCCCGGATTTCTTCCGGGCCTGTTTCCATGGAATCCGGAGTAGTGGCTGTCGCCATGATGGCCGCCTTTGTGGTAGTCACCGCGGTGATAGCGGTCTCTCATGCCATGCCATTTGGCTGTGTTGCCATGATGGAACGTCCGCCCTTTGTACCAGCTGTGACCCCCGTTATGGTGCCAGCTGTGGCCGCCACGGTAGGTTATGTAAATGTTGGGACGGCCGAAATAGAAAAAGTTGCGGCGTGGATATCGTGAATAAACGGCAAAATGCCATACACCGGCGGTCCAGTATATTGGCCTGTAAAAGTACGTGGCGGCACAGAACGCGCGGTATTGCCAGTCGAGGAGTATGTAGCTTAGGTCAAGATTACGCTGCCTCCAGTATGCCTCGTAGAGATCGTCCGGGGTATTGATGCTCATCAGGTAGTCGAGGTTTATCTCATAGGCGGCGTCGTACTGCTCCTCGGTTAGGTTAAGCTCGTAGGCCATCTTGTCCGTAAGGAACAGAGCCTGCTCACGTGCATTCTCATAACTCATGGCGCTTGCTGTTGCCGTAACGGTCAGGATAGCGGTCAGTATGGTAACTATTCGTTTCATGGTGGATTTGTTTTTACGTTTCCTTGATGCAAAGAAACGCATAAAATCGTTTAATGTAAAAGGTTTTTCCCTAATGATGTCGGGGAAAACCCTATTTGCCATTGTCGTGCAAGATTTAGCGGCTTTATAATATTTTAAAGGTAAGTACGTTATAAATAAAAGTTTTGTTTATGAAGATTTATTTTCTGGTCTTGTTTTTATTGCAAATAGTCATGCCGCTTTTTGCCCAAGACTTCGATGAAGACAAGAAAGGTTACATACCTTTGGCAAAAGGGCTTGAGTATGATATAGAGATGCAGTCAACGTTTTCCGAAGGCCGTACTCCTTTGTGGCTTAACGCCAATAAGTATGGCTTGAGTTCGTTGGATAATACGAATGGCTACCTGCGTGCAGGCGTGTTCCGCCCTTTACGCACCGATTCCGCCCGGCGATGGGGGATGGGCTATGGGGTGGATGTTGCCGTTCCGTACAATTTCACGAGCGATTTTGTCGTACAACAGGCGTTCATTGAAGGCCGTTGGCTGCATGGTGTGATGACAGTTGGCAGCAAAGAATATCCTATGGAACTGAAAAATAATCTGCTGAGCAGTGGTTCGCAGACATTAGGAATTAATGCCAGACCTATTCCACAGGTCCGTATCGCGCTTCCTGAGTATTGGACTTTGCCTTTCGCTAAAGGTTGGCTGCACTTGAAAGGACATATTGCGTATGGGCGTATGACGGACGACAGATGGCAGCATGAGTTCACCAATCGCAAAAACAAGTATGCAGATGATGTGTTGTTCCACAGTAAGGCCGGCTATTTGAAAATCGGCAATGAGGACGTTTTCTGTCCGTTCTCGCTCGAACTCGGTCTTGAGATGGCCGCTACGTTCGGCGGTACGGCTTATCGTCCCGACGGTAAAGGTGGTATGACGGTATTGAAGGGCGATACAGGTTTGGGCGCTTACTGGAATGCATTTGTACCCGGAGGGTATGATACAGGGGAAACGACATATCAAAATGTAGAAGGGAATCATGTCGGAAGTTGGCTTATACGCATGAATTGGGATACGGACATGTGGCGGTTTAGCGTTTACGCAGACAAGTATTTTGAAGACCATTCGGCAATGTTCCAGCTTGATTATGACGGATACGGACAGGGTGAAGAATGGGATGAAAAGAAAAAGAGCCGTTACGTGCTTTATGATTTCAAGGACATAATGCTCGGTATGGAACTAAACATCAAGTATGACAGATGGATAAATGATGTCGTGTTTGAGTATATCTACTCAAAATACCAAAGCGGCCCGATTTATCATGACCATACAAACACGATTTCAGACCACATCGGAGGTCGTGATAATTTCTATAACCACTCTATATATACAGGATGGCAACATTGGGGGCAGGTTATCGGCAACCCTTTATATCGTTCGCCGATATATAATGAAGACGGAACGATAATGGTGAAGGATAACCGCTTCATGGCTTTTCATTTAGGCATTGACGGCCGCCCGTTTCCACGTTTCATGTATCGTGTGCTTGCGTCATGGCAGGAAGGGCTTGGTACTTATGACGAACCTTACGAAAATAAAAGGAATAATTTTAGTCTATTGGTTGAAGGTGAATACGCATTCGGCGGAAAACTTCTCAATGGCTGGAAAGTGAAAGGCGGTTATGGCATGGACCTCGGTGCTATTCTTGGTGACAATTATGGATTTCAAGTGACAATTGTAAAGAATGGATTAATTAAATTTTAAGTAGAGATGAAGTGTTATATTGTAATTTTTTTTATCGGAGTTTGTATGCTTTTTGTGTGCTCGTGTGAGTTAGAGACTTCAAATAATGGTGATTTAGATGGCATGTGGCATCTTGTAAGGGTTGATACACTATCGACTTCAGGCGTTAAATATATGGAAGATGACAAAATTTACTGGTTATTTCAGTTTAAGTTATTACAACTTGAAGATAAATCAGGAACTAAAGTTAGTTTACTTATGCGTTTCGAACATAAAGATAATATATTGAGACTTTATGATCCGTATATTTATGATCGAACAAATGGTGATAAGCCCTTAACCGATATATCGTTATCGGCTCCTTATGGTGTTAATTCTCTTGAAGAAAACTTTTCAATTGAGAGCTTAGGAAATGGTAAAATGGTGCTTTGCGCAGAATCATTACGACTTTATTTTCGTAAATTGTAGATTCCGTCTTTGATTTAAATGTTGTTTATATTTTGGGTACAATAGATATATAAAATATTTATATAATGGTAATTTGTAATTGTTTGTTTCCTGATTTTAGAATTTTTTACCAAATATAATGCTAAAGAAAGTTTTTAATAATATGGAAAGATCCATTAACAAAGAACGGTGTTCAATGTAATATAAATCAAGCTCAAGTCTTTTTAGCATTTTTTCCATGGTATTCGTGTATCCATTATAAAATGTTGCGTATGATGTGACACCAGGCCTTATTTGGTAAAGTAATTTATATCTATTGTCATATTCCATAATTTTGTCAATAAAAAACTTTCTTTCCGGACGGGGTCCAACAAAAGCCATGTCGCCTTTTAATACGTTCCAAAGCTGAGGAAGTTCGTCAATATGATGCTCTCTTAAAAAACGTCCAGTTTTTGTCAGTCTATTGTCTTTATCACAACAAAGAGCGGGACCATGTTTTTCGGCCTCCATTTTCATACTTCTAAATTTATAAATGTTAAATGGTTTACCGTTTTTACCTATTCGTTCTTGTTTGAAAATGGCGTCGCCGTTATCTTCAATTTTTATTGCAATATAACAAATTAAAAATAGAGGAGAAAAAACAATTAAGCATATAATAGAAATGATTATGTCAAAAAATCTTCTGATAAAATTCACAAATGCGTTCATCTTTTTTGTATGCAGATATTTATATATTTAGTCAATTTACTTATTAAACGCTTTTTCATTGTGAATATTGCATGATAAATATAAAGAAAATTTTGATATATTGCAGGATAGGTTTTAAAATGAAACTTTGTGTTTCATATATTTATTGCTTAAACGTTTTATTCTTATTTTTTTTGTGAAATAACACGGAAGAAAGATAAAAAAGAAATATATATATGCTTTTGCTTTAGTAAAGCCTAATATTTTGTTGTAAACGTCTATATTATACTTAATAAGTGAAATTTTATTGTGTGATAAAGAATTTGGACGTATACGATAATATGCTAATGGTGCTTTAATACCGTATGCGTTTCCACTTTTTTTTAATAGAGTAAGCAACATTGCCCAGTCTTGTCGTTTACGCAGTAACGGGAAATATTGTTTCCCGTTCTTTTCTACATCATAAAGAAGTGTAAGACATCCTATTTTATTATCATGTTTCATCATATTGAATGTAACTTTACTGGGTGATATGACAATGCCTTCTTCTTTATTTTCCATATTGCATAATATATAAGAAGAATATGTTACACTACAACCTTTGTGTTTCATATATTCTAATTGTCTTTCCAATTTATCAGGAAACCAGATATCGTCACTGTCGCAAAACGCAATATACCTTCCTTTAGCATTTTTTATGGAAATGTTACGGGCATACCCTGATCCCATATTTTTTTCTAGATAAAAAACTTTTACCCTTTCATCTTTCTTTTTGTATCTTTCTAATATGTCTAATGTTGTTTTATCATTTGATTTGTCATCTGTAATGATAAGTTCTAAATTTTTATATGTTTGTTTTAATATATTGTTTATGCTATCTTCCAAAATGCTTCCTGTATTGTAGGTTGGCATTATGACAGAGACAAGATTGTTTTCCATAACTTTATATTTTGGTGCAAAATTACTCATTATTTCTCATAATAGCTACGTGTAGGATAAAAAATAGGATGTTTTTCGTGTTTAGTATTGTTTTGTGAGTTTAGTTTGTTCATTTAATAATTAAAAAAGCATGTACTCACATAATTTAATAATTCCTCATTATTGTGAGAGTACATGCTTGGTAATTTGTTTAACTGAAAGCTGTAGGCTTTTAATCCATTCAATCGAGAGGGTTCAGTCCGTTATGGCATTTTATAGTCTTGTCGCCGTCCTTTATTGTTATGTTGCCGGCTTTTTTGCCTTTTATCTCAATGTCAAGTGTGTTGTCGGGTATGTGAAATGTCACGTTGTCAAATGTGATGTTGCGGCTGTCGTCAATGGTCATTCTGTTGTCGGTTGCTTGTATCTCAAGGTTACGGAAGGTGAATCCGTCAGCGTCGTTCATCGTTCTTATTATGCGGTTAGTCCTTATATCTCCGTTTTCGATAAGTATGTTTGAGCACGGGATTTCCGGTATTCCGTTGACGGTAAGCAGCCTGTCGGCCGATTCGACGGTGAAGTTGCGTATTGTTATGTCCTTTACAGTCGGCGTAAGTGGCGTTATGTCGAGCGGGGGATATCGGCGTGCGAGCTCGCCCATGTATGTAGCCGAGCCGAGCAGGTCCCATGTGAAAGCCTCGCGTACGTTTACAAGGCGTATGTTCTCGTAGGTTATTCCGGCTACAGTCCCTCCGCGGTTACGTCTTGTCTTGAAGCGGAATCCGGTGCGTGTGCCGTAGAACAGGCAGTCGTGCAGGTACACGTTGTTTATGCCTCCGGCGGTTTCGCTGCCGCAGGTTATTCCTCCGTGTCCTTCTTTGGCGAGGCAATAGCGTATCACGACGTTCTCTGTGGGGCGGTTTACTCGCAGCCCGTCTTCACACCTGCCTGCTTTCAGCGTGAAGCAATCGTCGCCGCAGTTCAGCGTAGAGTATTCTATCAATACGTTCTTGCATGACGAAATGTCTATTCCGTCGCCGCTGGGCACGTCGGTTGAGTTGACCGTTATACCGCGTATTATGACGTTTTCGCAATACACAGGGTTGACGTTCCACAATACGCTGCGCTCGAATGTTACGCCTTCTACGAGTACGTTCTTGCAGTTTATCGGCGAGAATGATTTTGGACGGTAGAACGTGCGTCCTTCATAGCCGTCGCAAATACGTTGTTTTACTGGCATGTCATGGGGTACGTCGTTCTCTACAACGCTCTTGCCGTTGGGCAGTGTGCGCATTGAGGCGCTCATCGGCGGCCCCATTATTGTGCCTTTGCCGGTCAGGGCTATGTTTTTCTCTTTGTTTGCGTATATAAATGCTCCGGCGCCCATTATCTCTATGCCCTCATGCCTGGTGAATACGGCTGGCTGATAGTCGTCTATCGAACCTGAAAACTCTATCACCGCGCCTTCTTCCAAATGCAGGTTGACGTTGCTTTTCAGCACGATGCGTCCTGACATCCAGTGTCCGGACGGCACTTTTACCGTTCCTCCGCCACGTTTCGATATGTCGGCAATGAGTCCGTTTATTGCCTCGGTGATTTTTCCGTCGGCACCTATTGAGCCTTTGTTTACCGTCACCGTTCTGTCGGGGAACGTGGGACGTTCAGGGGTTTTCATCTTGAACGGAGTGCCGGCTATGTCTTCGATTACTGCCGGCATAGCCTTTGCCCCGACTGTATTTTCATTTAAAACAATGTTGCCGGCACTGACGTTCAAGGCCAATACCGGCAACACGGCTATTAATGTAAACCATAAATTCTTCTTATATGTCATGATTCTTTTTTATGTATATGACGTAAGAACTGGCATTTTGTACTGTCGGAAAAATGTTTTTTATTCATAATAAGAGTTAATAATGGGTTTATGCGGATGTGTTGGCGGATTTTCGTGCCGTACAAAAATTCCGACAATATGACGTTGTGATATGTAAAGCCAGTTGAAACGTGGCAATATGTAAAATGAAAAATGTTCACCTTAATGGCCGAAATAGAGTTTTCTTCTTGTCATAGAAGCTTCAGTGGAGTGTAGAATGCCGTTTATCGCATTGCGAAACATGGCGTTTTACACCGCAAAATGCCATGTTTGTGGTTGTAAAAAGCCGTCCGGGCAAAGTGTCAGGACGGCTTTTGGTGGTGTGAAATATGGTCTTTTGTGTGAATTAAGGTCTCGGATAGAGGTTAAAAATGCCATGTTGTTTGCACATTTTAGCGCATATCTGCTTTATCATATTGAGTGCCAATGCTTTATGTTTGCACATGATTTTTTGCGTTATTTACGTACAGCTGGCGATATTTTTACGGCGAGGCCTCTCTCCGTATTTAGAGAAATTCAAAAAGAAAGGTTTTTGCTGTTTTGCGTGAATTATTGATTTTTATGTAGCTCTGACCGCTCACGCCGGGATATAAAGACGGCCGTCAGCTATTAACTAACGGCCGTTGATTTGCCTTGAGACCATTCGGCGTTGCCTTGTTCTATTTAGATGATGTATACAGTCCGATTGTAGTGCCGGTGAATCCGCCTGCGTTGCGTGTTGTAAGATAGTATGCGTCAACGCCGGTTTTGAGGGTTTCCCAATCGTTGCCGTTCTTTGAGTAGTGGAAACTGAACGTCGGCCCGTCGGATGTAACCTTAAGGCTTATATCATTATTGTCATTGTTTATCGGTGAGAATGCCATTACCTCCTCGGCTCCTCCGTCCGAAACCTTCAGTACCTCTACCTGTCTGCCGTCATTGGTCTTGACCACACATAGCAGGTATTGATGGTTCTCGTCCTTGTATAACATCAAGCCAGCCTTGTCGCCTGCCTGTGCGGGAGAAAAAGTAAGGCGCGTTGAACATTCAAATTTATGGTGGCTGATTCTGCGTGTGACTAATGCCGGCGTCTTCATTTCTGATGCCTTTACGTCAATGCACGGCATGGTAAGGTATCCCTTGTTTTTCGACAATGAGCAGAAAGTGCTTGCCGGGGCGCGCAGTGAGAACCAGCCGAGGTCGAGTTCCGCGCTTGAAAAGTCGTCTTTGTAAGTAAAGTTGCCGAAGGTAACGTCATTTCCTCGTGTGGCCCCCTTGACTTCCGACACCAGAGGTACGGTCTCGTTGCCTTCGGTGATATATGGAAATCCGTCGGCGTTCCATCTGACAGGCATGAGGAATGTCTCCCGTCCAAGGTTTTCCGACTTGCCGTCATACGGCCGGCAGGCAAGGAACACGGCATACCAGTCGCCTTCCGGAGTCTGTACCAGGTCGGCATGGCCTGCGCACGTTACAGGATTAGGACGGTCGGCAGGCAGGTGGCGTTGCGTAAGAATCGGGTTTTGCTTTGCCGGAACAAACGGTCCGAACGGACTGTCGCTCCTGAATATAACCTCTGAGTGCATGTCGGAAGTTCCGCCCTCAGCGTCCATGAGGTAATACTTGCCGTTGATTTTATACATGTGCGGCCCCTCAATCCAGATAGGTTTGTCTTCGGGATGCACACCCTTGTTTACAAGAACCTTCGTAGGTCCTACCGTCTTGTCTGTCGCTACGTCAAACTCTCTTACTTTGATGGCTCTGTGTCCGTCGTATTCAGCAGGCCCTTCGGGAGCATCGTTGTTGACGATATAAGCCTTACCGTTGTCGTCAAAGAAGAACGATGGGTCAATTCCGCCAACGTCGGGCAGGCGTATCGGGTCAGACCATTCGCCGAACGGATCCTTTGTCTTTACGAAGAAGTTGCCCAGCCTGATGTTGGTAGTAATCATGTAGAACGTTTTATTGTTCGGGTTGTATGATATCGCGGGAGCGAAAATGCCTTCAGACGTTTTCTGCCCGTCGAGAGGAAGCTGTGACGGCCTGTCCAGAACGTAGCCTACCTGTTTCCAGTTAAGCAGGTCTTTGCTGTGGAACAATGGCACGCCTGGGAAGTACGAGAACGTAGATGTTACCATAAAATAGTCGTCGCCGGCACGGCAAATGCTCGGGTCGGAGTTCCATCCCGGAAGTATCGGGTTGTAGAATGATGACGGTCCAGGCAATGGGTTGGAGTTATAAAAGTCGTCATTGCCGGAATATACGAAGTTGTCGAACATGGCAAAACCTTCGTCCTGTCCGTCGGCAACAGCTGAGGCAAAGTTTGGCATGGCATAGGCCAGCATTGCAAGAGTGGTAAACCTGATGATGCTTTTTCTTTTCATAATATGTTTTTTAGTATTGTTTAATTACATGTTCAATTGTCTTCGTCAGACAAAGCCAACAACACTGCAAAGTTAACTGTAAACACGGTAAATGCGGTTACAAAATGTATCTATAAGATTAATATTTGTTTCATGCAACAAAAAAGGCACTACATCCGTAGTACCTTTGTGGAGCTGGAGGGAATCGAACCCTCGTCCAAACAGGGAAACCATACGCTTTCTACACGCTTATTCCGGCCTTCGGTTTTCGTGTCGTTGCAAGACCCGGACCACCAACAACGACCTTATCCCCTGAATTTTCATCATGCGCGCGGGGCCGAGCATGACTATTTCCGATTTAACCGCACCGCTTTACCGGAATGCTTCGGAACAACAGCTTCCGAGCGATGTCTCGTCCTGTCACCTTGTGACTGGATTAAGCCGATAATCTACTATGCTTCGATTAGGCAGCGAGAGCGTATTTGTTTTCGCCAGATAAATTTATGACTGCCGAGATTCAGGAGCCGACAGACTGCGCTCCGCGTGCTTACGTACCATTCCAACCCGCTGTCAAATCCAGTCAACCCCTTGACAACGTGCTTTTGGCACGAAGATATTTATGCAAAGATATGTCTTTTTCTGTTGACAGACAAGTGTATGCCTCTTGTTTTAACTTTTTTTATTCATTGTAGAATGGATTTATCGCGTCATGTATAGCTGTTGCCGTTTTTATGAAAGGTGGTCTTTCGGAATGTAAAAGGCCGTTAATTGGAACATAAAATGCGGTCTTTCGCAGTCTAATATGTGGCTTATTGTAACGTGTTGTGTTTCAATGCATTATGACAGTGGCTGCTTGTGTGCCCGCTAAAGCTTGATTTTGACGCTTTGACGGCTGCCGCGAGCGGATAGTGCGGGGAGTCTGTAATGAAAATAGTGGTGGTAAAAACGATTGTATTAAAATAAAATGTGCTATCTTTGCAACAATTTCGGATTTTTCATGTTATATATATTGATGGTATAATAACGGAAAAAGGCTGAAGAATAAAAGTGGACAGTTTGTATAGTTACGGTAGGGCTGATGTTGTGCGGGGGCACGACGCTATGGGTGCCATGCAAAGGGGAGTGAAGCGAGCGCTTGACTTTGTGGCCGCGCTTGTAGGCCTGATTGTACTCTCGCCGGCATACCTTGTAATCTATATAATGCTTAAAAGGCAGGGCAACGGTCCGGTGATATTCTCCCAAGAGCGGATTGGATATGGCGGAAAGCCGTTTACGATATACAAGTTCAGGACGTTGAGCGGCCGTGAGACCGAGCCGAGGCTTGTGGCAAGATGTGACGAAAGCAACTCCACCAGGACGGAGCGGTATCTGCGTGAACACCATCTTGACGAGCTGCCGCAGTTGTGGAACGTGCTCAGGGGAGACATGTCGTTCGTGGGGCCGCGCCCTGAGCGAAAGTTCTTCATTGATAAAATCACGGCCGTAGCTCCAGAGTATGAGCTTATATATAAGATGAGGCCAGGGCTTACGTCGGAAGCAACGTTGTACAACGGATATACGGACACGATGGAAAAGATGTTGACAAGGCTTAGGATGGATGTCTGTTATCTTGAACGCAGGTCATTGTGGCTCGATTTCCGTATAATAATCCGCACGGTGGCGAGCATGCTCAGAGGCAAGAAATTTTAGACGCAGCCTGGGCTTGGGCCAGAAAGTTTATAATTAATGGAATAATGTATTTTTATAATATGTATATAAGAAAATTCTTCATATTGGTTTTCATTGTGTTGTTGCTGCCGGTGTGTGCCGTAGCGCAATCTACGATGACTGACGAACAAGTGCTTGAATTCGTTGTGGAAGAGAATTCTTCCGGTACGTCCCAGTCGCAGATTGTGACAAAACTTATGCAGCGGGGCGTTGACATATCGCAGATTCGGCGTGTCAGGCAGAAATATGAGCGTATGGCCAATAACCAAGGCTTGGGCACAGTAAACTCGAATTCAAGCGCAACGGGCAACCGCATGCGTACCAATAACGGCAAGACCACTACCGGCAACCGTATGACAGGCGACTCCAAGCAGACGGTAACCCGTGCTACGGAAAAAGACATCCTGCCATCGTACAGACTGTCTGACGGACGTGAGAACGTGAACGAGGGCGTGTATGACGAGAGCAATGAGGACTGGCTGATGATGCGTGACGAACTGAACAACTTTATACCTGACACGGCAGCCATCGTTGAGAAGTATTTTGCCGACAAGGACAAGAAAGAGACAAAGGTGTTCGGCCGTGACATATTCAATAATAAAGACCTTACGTTCGAGCCCGACATGAACATCGCTACGCCACGGAATTACCGCCTCGGTCCTGGCGACGCCGTGTTTATAGACATTTATGGCGCTTCTCAGAAAACAATTGAGGGAACTGTGTCTCCAGACGGAACCGTGACGATTGAAGGCTACGGCCCGGTGCAGGTAGGAGGCTTGACCGTGGATGAGGCTAACGCAAGGCTGCGTTCCACTATCGGCTCGCGCTACAGTAGTTCGAAAATAAGACTGACTGTAGGCCAGACACGCACCATAATGGTAAACGTGATGGGTGAGGTCAATAATCCCGGAACATATACCCTGCCGGCGTTTGCCACAGTGTTCCATGCGCTTTATATGGCAGGAGGCACCAATGACCTCGGTACTTTGCGTAATATAAAAGTTTACCGTAACAACCGCTTGGTGTCAACCGTCGACATTTACGACTATATCCTTAACGGTAAGCTGACGGGTAATGTCCGCCTTACCGATAACGACGTTATTTCCGTAGGCCCGTATGATTGCCTGGTTAATATTACGGGAAAGGTAAAACGCCCGATGTTCTATGAAATGAAGAAGAACGAGAGCGTGGCAACGTTGCTCAAGTATGCCGGCGGATTTACGGGCGACGCATACAAGAAATCTGTAAGGTTGGTGCGTAAGACTGGCCGCGAATATTCCGTCTATAATGTGGACGAGTTTGATATGAGCGCGTTCCAGCTGGCTGATGCCGATTCCGTAAGCGTAGATTCCATCCTGGCGCGCTTCTCCAACATGGTTGAAATTAAGGGCGCCGTGTTCCGTCCCGGAATGTACCAGGTTGGCGGGAACATCACGAGCGTGCGCTCGCTGATAGAGCATGCCGACGGACTGAAGGAAGAAGCCTTTACCGCCCGTGCCGTAATGCACCGTATGAAGCCTGACCGTACGCTTGAAGTTATACCTGTTGACGTGGAAGGCATACTTGCCGGTACTGTGGCCGACGTGCCAATACAGAATAACGACGTGCTTTTCATTCCCACAAAGCAGGAAATGATGGAGGAACAGACTATAACCATACACGGTGAAGTGAATTATCCCGGTGTCTACAAATATGCTGATAACGAGACTCTTGAGGACTTTGTATTGCAGGCCGGAGGTCTTAAGCAGACGGCTTCTACTGTCAAGGTGGATGTATCGCGCCGTCTTGTCAACCCAAAAGCATTGACAACCGACTCGATAATAGCCCGCACATATACTTTCGCTCTTAAGGACGGATTCGTAATCGACGGCGAACCGGGCTTTAAGCTAATGCCGTTTGATGAGGTATACGTCCGCAAGAGCCCAGGTTTCTACAAACAGCAGAATGTAATTGTGGACGGTGAGGTGATGTTCAGCGGGACCTACACTTTGTCTAAAAAGAATCAGCGCCTTAGCGACCTGATTAAAAGCGCAGGAGGCGTGAACGACCGTGCTTATGTGCCTGGGGCCCGGTTGGAGCGCAAACTTAACGATGCCGAGCGCAAGCGTATGGAGACCGTTTTGGAGATGGCAAGGGAACAGGCTCGGCAACTTCAAGTAGAGGCCGCCGCTCAGAACAAACAGATAGACCTGCAAAGTTCTGCAGCGTTGGAAAAATATGAAATACCTGAAACCTATTCGGTTGGTATTGAGCTTGACAAGGCTCTTGCCAACCCGGGTAGTGACGCAGACATTGTTCTGCGTGAAGGAGACCGTCTCGTTGTTCCTCAATATTCGGCTACGGTAAAAATCAATGGCGAGGTGATGTATCCCAACACCGTAGGTTTCCAGAAAGGCAAAAAGGTTAAATATTATATCAATCAAGCTGGCGGATTTAGTACCAAGGCAAAGAAAAGCCATACATTCATCGTCTACATGAACGGCATGATAGGCAAGGTTAGCGAAGGCGCCAAGCCAAGGCCCGGCTGCGAGATATTCGTGCCACAGAAGAAGGTCAACACCATGTCAGTAGCAGAGAAACTGTCAATCGGAACATCTGCCGCCTCAATTGCTACTATGATTGCAACGTTGGCAAATTTGTTTAAGTAAATCCATCGTATAATAATTATGTAAAAACCAGTAATGTTTTTTAGCCATATAAAATATTTATTTTCGACAAAAGATAAGCGCAACATGATGTTGCGAAAAAATATTTTATTCTCCGCAATCCTGAAAGTTATAGGACTCTGTTCATCGTTGTTGATTGTTCCGATAACGCTTGAATATTTGAGTAGTGAGGTGTATGGTATTTGGCTTACTATGTCGTCCGTGCTTTATTGGTTTGCTTTTTTTGATGTTGGTTTGGGTAACGGCATGAGAAATTATTTAACGGGAGCAATATCAGTAAAGGATTACAACGCTGCTAAATCGATAATAAGCACGACATTTATTTTATTGTTCATAATTGCATTGTTATTAGGAACAGTAGTTTCTGTCTTGCTTTACGTTTTGGATTTGAATGAAGTATTTAATACCTCTTTGGTTAGCGGTGGATTGTTGCGTGAAACCATGCTTGTTGCTTCAGCCTTTACGTTGCTGATGTTTGTTGTAAAGAATATTGGTATAATATTTGTTGCAATGCAGAAGTATGCCGTAAATGATTTATTACTTGTTTCCGGCAACGTCTTGGCTTTGCTGGTGGTGCTTTTACTGACAAAATATACAGCTGATGGAAATTTGTTTTTGGTAGTATTGGCTTTTACGGCAACACCGGTTGTTGTTTTTTTTATTGCTGCGGCTGTTCTTTTTTTTAGGAATCCCATGTTGCGCCCTTCTTTTAAATGTATAAATTATAAATTGGCATATAAGGTCGTAGGTAAAGGCTTAGGTTTTTTCTTGATACAGATAACTAGTTGTATAGTTATTTTTGGATCGTCAAATCTTTTTATTGCGCAGTTTTGCGGACAAGAAAAAGTTACAGTTTATAATATTGCTTATAGGTTTTTTAACCTTCTTGCAATAGCATATACGATAATTATTTCTCCTTTGTGGAATGCATACACGGACGCATATGTCAAAGGTGATATGGTGTGGATAAGAAATACTTTCAATAGAGCTTTGAAAATATGGCTTTTTACTGTTGTTGTTGGCTTTTTTATGCTTGTGGTATGTGGTAGTTTTTATAAAATATGGATAGGTAGTGCTGTTGACGTTCCTTTGAGCGTTTCTATATGCGTATTGTTATTTGTTTGTTCTTTTAATTTAAATAATTGTGTTACTTATTTGTTGAATGGTTTAAATAAGATACGCATTCAAATAATAACGTCTTTAATTTTCACTTTGTTGTTCCTTATGGTAATGTCGATAGGTGGAAATAAGTTGAAGATAGAGTCAATTTCTATATGTATGGCCATAAGTTATTTTGCCATGAGTTTGATTCACTTATATCAGTGCAGGAAGCTTATTGCCAAGAAGGCGGAAGGTATATGGAATAAATAATGTTAGGAGTGGTAATGGATAAGATAAGTGTTATAACAGTCGTTTTTAATGATGTTGAAAATATACGCGAAACTATTGAAAGCTTTTTCTCGCAGACGTGGGAAAATAAGGAATATATTGTGATTGATGGCGCTAGTACCGATGGTACTGCCGATATAATAAAGGAGTATTCTGATCGGTTGACATATTGGTGCTCGGAAAGGGATAATGGGATTTATGATGCAATGAACAAAGGAATATTGCATGCAACCGGTGATTGGATAAACATCTTGAATAGTGGTGACGTATTTACATCCCCAGACTCTCTTGAAATGGTTATGGCGGCAATGGAAGGTGGAAAAGGTGTAGACGTCGTCTATGGTAACTGTATTGAAGAAGACGGTGTCGTAAGACGATATGTAAATGCCATTGAAGATATTCGTTTAATGGAGTTTTCTCCATTATACAGACACGGGGCATCCCTTATTAGGGCAAAAATACAAAGAAAGTTTTTGTATGATGTAAGTAAAAAAGATAAGTTTGGGTATGCGTTGGATTGGGAAATGATATACCGTGTGTATAAATTAAGATATAATTTTAGAAAAGTAGATGTTTTTATTGAGACGTATAAAAAGAATGGGATTTCCAACCGCCCATTATTAAATTTATGGTATAATTATTTAATAACGTCCCAATATGGGATGAGATTAAAGAAAATGCGTTTTTTTGTAAAAGCTGTTATTGTGCTTTTCTTGAAAAAAAGTCCCATTTATGTTTTTCTCAAAGCTTTTTTGATGGTGTTTATGGTAAATGATATTTTACCATTGATTCCTTTTTGGACAATAAGAAAATTTTATTTGAAAATTTTAAAAATGCGTATAGGTAAAGGGACATTTATTATGAAAAATACATACATAATGAATGCGAATCGAATAAAAATAGGAGACTTTAGTCATATCAACCGTGGGTGTGTATTGGATGCCCGTGGAAAGATAGAAATAGGTAATAATGTATCTGTTTCTCATAATGTAAATATTATGACTGGAAGCCATGATATAAAAAGCTCTTGTTTTATTGGGGTTTTTAAGCCGATAAAAATTGAAGATTATGCATTTATAGGCGTAGGGGCTACAATTTTGCAAGGTGTTAGAATCGGCAAGGGTGCAGTCGTGTGTGCTGGAGCTGTTGTAACCAATGATGTGGATGATTTTGACATTGTAGCTGGAATTCCTGCAAAAAAAATAAAAGAACGAACTTGTAATCCTTCATACCACTGTGTATGGAATATTCCATTAACATAAAATAATTATATATGGATACGCAAAAGAATTATGAAATAGATGTCTTTGGCATCATAAAGAAAATGATAAAAGAATGGGAACTTTTATTGTCGTTTATTGTTGTTGCAGCTGTTGTTGGTGTAATTGTGGCTTTGAATACGCCTAAGACATATACAACAACCGTTGTTTTAGCTCCAGAATTTTCTAATGGTGGCTCTTTGCCTGAAGGCTTGTCTAGTATCGCGTCGATGGTGGGTGTGAATATAGGGAATAATGCCCAAAATGGTGTTGACGCAATATATCCTCAGATATACCCGGATGTCTTGATGTCTTCAGATTTTATCGTTAACCTTTTTGGTGTTGAGGTGCAACAAGAAGATGAAGACATAAGGAAGAGTTATTACAAACATTTGTTGGAAGATGTCAAGGTTCCTTTTTGGAATTATCCTATGATTTGGATTTCTCAGTTATTGTCAACACCTGATGACACAATACACAATGCTAAAGAGTTAAATTCTTTTAGCTTAACCAAAAAGCAATCAAAGGTTTTAGACATGGTTAGGGCAAGTATGTCTTGCATTGTTGATAAAAATACGAGTGTAATAAGTATATCTGTAACAGACTTTGACCGGAAAGTATCAGCCATTATGGCTGATACTGTACAGAGGCGGTTAAGGGAATATATTACTGTTTATCGAACACAAAAAGCGCGTAATGATTTAGAATATACGGAGAAATTGTATAAAGAGTCAAAAGCTGAATATATTTGTGCACAACAAAAATATAGTTCGTATGCAGATTCAAACGAAGATCTTTGGTTAGAGTCTTTTAAGGCCAAACGTGATGAGTTGGAAAATGAAATGCAGTTGAGGTATAATATATACACTCAAATATCCCAACAATTACAGCTCGCAAAAGCAAAAGTTCAAGAACGGACGCCTGTTTTTTCTGTAATTCAAGGAGCGACAATCCCAATAAAAGCATCAAGTATGCCGCGTTCGTTTATTGTATTGATATATATGTTTTTAGGAATCTTGGCAGATATGTTGTGGATCCTTTATTTAAGAAATTTTGTTAAGCGGCAAAAGGTTTTTAAGAAAAATAAGTGATGCTTTATTCGTTGCCATATATATTGTTGATTTTAGTTTTTGGCGGATTATCTGTTTATTCTTATAATAATAGGAACGATTCCGCTAAAAAAATAATGGTATGTATATGGTCTGCTTTAATATTTGTATTCTTTTTTGGCTTTCGTGGCTTTATTTGTGATGATTGGATTTCTTATTATCCAGCATTTGAAAAATGCTCTTATGAATATGTAAATTTCAATATTTTTGAGTTTGACATCAAATGGGGGTTTGAACCTGGATTCACTTTGTTGATGTGTATGTGTAAATCGATAGTCGACGAATATCAATTTTTCGTTTTTACATGTACACTAATAAACACTGCATTACTTTTTAAGTTTTTATATAACTATATAGACAATGTCCCATTTGGCGTAATTCTGTTTATAAGTTTCGGTGGTTTTGTGATGAGTACGAATTTGATGAGAAATTCGATAGCGATACTCATATTTGTTAATTCTTTAACATATATCGTAAAACGTAAAATCGTACCGTATTTTTTATTATGTGTTTTTGCTTTAAGTTTTCATATTTCAGCAATAATATATTTCCCTTTATATTTCTTTTTTCATAAGAAGTGTAATAAATGGTTGTATTTGATTTTGTTTTTAGTGGGAAATATCGTATTTTTGTTTCAGATACCAGTATTTCTTAAAGTTATGTCTTTAATATTGATGGATTCAGAAGGTAGACTGCAAATGATGGTAGAAAGTTATACAAGTGGAAATATGGCTGAAGCAAAAGTCTTGTCAATTGGATATATAGAACGTCTATTTACAGGGATATTGATATTTTGTTATTACAATAAGCTTATATGCATAAGAGATGAAAATAAGATGTTTATAAATGCATTTATATGTTATATTCTGCTATCCTTGTTGTTAAGCGAATTTGGCGAAATTAGTTTGCGCATGTCATATTTGTTTATATTTGCTTATTGGATTTTATGGAATGATTTGATTAGATGTTTTTTTATATTGAATAACAGAAGGCTTTTTTTGATTTTTATTGGAATATATTTTATATTAAAAATGATTGGTACGACAAATATGATTACGTCTGAATACGATAATGTTCTATTTGGAGCAAAGTCGTATGAGGAGCGATTATATTTACATAACCGTTATTCAAAAGAATAAACAATAAATCGATTATGAATATCACAATAATAAGTTCCGTTTTGCCTTATCCTCTTAATTCTGGCGGTGCACAAGCTCAATTCAATATGATTGATGGTTTAAGACACATACATAATATAACGTATCTGTTTATAGAGACGAGGATTAATCAAGCACAAGCTTTGAAAGAACTGGCGGGGAAGTGGCAAAATGTAAATATAGTAATATATCCGTATTTGCGTCAACTTATGCATGGCTCATTCTTGAAAGATAAGATATTGAGAGCTTTTAAAAAAGTATTTTGTAAAAACAGTGAAAGTTTTAAGATAGAGACTGCATTAAAACCTTATGGCATATATTTTACATCTGATTTGGTGTCATTTGTAAATGCTGTTATTGAAGGCGGCAACGCAGATATTGTTCAAGTTGAATTTTATCCATGTTTGCATATTATTGATTATTTGCCTAATGATATAAAAAAAATTTTTATACATCATGAGATAAGGTTTGTCCGTAATGACCGTTTGCTATCTACAAATAAGTTGTGTGATAAAGATAAATCCTTGTCAGAAAAAATAAAAGCCCAAGAACTATGTGATCTAAATAAATATGACCGCGTTGTTACCTTGACTGATAATGACAAAGATGTGTTATGCGAAAATGGGGTAGTAACGGAGCTTATGGTGTCACCTGCTGCTGTCAATACCCCCAACGGGAATTATAGTGGGTGGAATGGACGTATTTTATTTCTTGGCGGTTATAGCCACAAACCTAATGTAGAAGGAATGGATTGGTTTTTCCATGACGTTTTACCAAATATTGATGAAAAACATTTGGCTTCTGTGGAATTCCATCTTGTTGGCAATGGTTGGCCTGAATCGTTAATAGAAGTGTATAGGAATAGTATTCATTTCCCTTTTGTATATCATGGATTTGTAAAAGACTTGCAGACCGTTGTGCCTGGTTGTATCATGATCGTACCTATTTTGACAGGAAGTGGCATGCGTATGAAAATTTTGGATGCTGCTGCTTTGGGCGTTCCGTTTATAACAACAAGCGTTGGCGTCGAGGGATTACTGTTTAAAGACGGACATGATTGTATTGTGAGAAATGAAGCTTCTGAATGGGCTATAAGTCTTGTAAAGATGATAGAAGATGAAGATTTGAGAAAATTCATTACGGCAGGAGCACGAAGTGTGTTTGAGCAAAATTATTCAGAGTCGGTATTGTTAAGAAAAAGAAATTTAGTTTATAGTTTTTGATTTTGGCAATGAAATGTATAGCTGTATTTTGCGTTAATTATAATTCTTATGAGTTTTTGGATTCTTTCCTATGCTCTGTTGATAAGGCTGCCAAATATGCTGGTGATGTCTCCGTAAGCGTATTTGTTGCCGATAACACAGAAAGGAATATAAAGGCAATATCGACCAATGTGCATAACATCAATTTGAAAATATTTGCATACAATGAAAATCTTGGGTATTTTGGAGCTGTTGGTCGTATGATGTGTGATGTGCCTGCAGAAGATTTTGATTATGTAATAATAAGTAATGTGGATATAATGATTGAGCAAGATGCATTGGCTAAACTGGTTAGCAAGTATGATAGGAATAATACAGTCGGTTGGATTGCTCCACAAATATACTCTGAGGATGAACACCGTGACAGAAATCCGAAGATAATGGCTCGTTACTCTTTGCGAAGATTGAGGATGTTGCGGTTGATGTTCAAATATCCTTTGCTTAATTCTGTTTATAAGAAAACATTGTATCAGCGGAAAAAATATCAGGTTCACGCTCCTGGTGAAATTTATAGCGGCCACGGTTCATTCATCATTCTAACTAAAGAGTATTTCAAAAGGTGTGGTATAATAGATTATCCAGTATTTCTTTTTGGGGAAGAGATATATTTGGCAGAGAAATGTCGTGTCAATGGTTTGACTGTGTATTATGATCCTGAGATAAAGGTTGTTGATAGGGAACATGCTTCAACCTCTAAGATGCCGTCGAGGTTTTACACCAAATGCAATGTTGAGGCCTTGTCATATATAATAAGGGCATTCTATCGTTGAATGTCCTTATTGTTTTCTTCATTTTTCATTATGCAGAGGCTTCGTGTTCCCGTAAATACGCTGTCGAACGATATCCACTTCCCGTCGGCGCTACATCGTGGGTGAAGGTCACATGACCAATGTTTGTAAATTGTGGGTGATGCAAATTTCTTGTAACTCCTTACATTTGCCATCAGTTTCACTTTATCCGTCTTTACGTTAACCTTGTAAAGTCTTGCATGGCGATATTTGTCAGGGTAAGTGTCAACGATAAATTCATCGTTGTTTATGAAATGGTGATGTCCGTCAGAGTTGAGTGTGGGATAACCGCATCTTTTGTATTTTTTCATATCTGGGGTGAAAAAATACACATGTGAGTCAATGTTGTCAATTCTGCAGTAGGCTATTATTCCGTTTGCGGAGTTCCAACAATAGTGTGACACCATCCCGTCTGTTGGTGATAAAAAAAAATTTTTCGTATCTCTATCAAATACTATTAATCGTGTTTTACGTCTTACTCCTTTATACCATCTATGCAAAAATGAAATGTATCTGTTATCTGGAGATATTTCTGTGTGTGTTACAAAGTGCATAGCATCGTCCATGTCACTTTCTTGTTTAATTGAAGCTATACTTTTCAAGTCAATGAGTAATGTTCTCTTATTTTCTTTTAGATCAATCAGGAAAAGTCCACTTTTAGACGGTTTAAATTCATCAAGGTATGAATCGCCATCTTTATAAATATATCCATAACCAGGCATCATTTGTTGGAGCCTTTCATAACTGAATGTTGTGGCGTAACGGCCATTGGAGCTTACTGTGTCTATCGGCCAGTTGATAAGTCTGTCCTTTCCTGTCGTTATGTTTGTTATTTGTGATTTTACGGTTTCTCCATCGACAACATTGTATATACAATTACAATCGTCAATCCATTGTAGGCGACAACCTTTATGGTAATTCCATGACTTTGTTTCGCCAATTTTTTTCCATGAGTTAAATTCTTGGCCTTCCCAATAGCCAACTTCTAGTACATCGTCTTTTGTTGGCATATGTAATGGTATTGTTAATCGATTTGAAAGTATGCGGCTGTTATCGCTGTTGAAGGGGTTTAGATCGTGAAAACCGAAAAAACAATCTTTATGTACTATAGGAATAGAACAAAATTTTGATTCGTAGTTAGGCAACAGATCGTAGAATCCTTGGTATATGTTCCTTATTATGTTTTTTAAGACATAATTGTTTTTTACTCTTTTATAAACGAAAGATTCAAATTTGTTCATTTTATTATATTCTAAAATCAATATTTAGAACGTATTAAAGTGTGTTTTATTATGTCTGTCGTGAAGTTATGTAAAAGCAGTCGTTTTCACGTCATCCTATCATAAGTTTGAATATTTTGTTTATTACCAACATCTTTTATGTGGAATATTTGTATCATATTTTATCGCAAATAGCAGCATTTATTGTTTAAAAGCATGGTGTAAATTATTTTTTTGTTAGTATGTATCAATAGCATTTTATTAAAGTATATAGTTTTTATTTCGTTTATAGGCTTTATTGGCAGTTATGGTTTTCATCTTTCTGCAAAATTGATGTGGTGTTTGTAATATGTTTTGAATATGTGAAAGCGAAAATTTGTTATATGATTGTTCTTGTTGTAAAAGGTGGCTTTTGGTGTCGCAATATGTGGCATATTGGATGTTGAAAGACCGTCTTTCGTATTGCGATTGATGATGTTTTACAAATGCTTGTATGTTATTGAGTTGGATTATAATGGTTTAATTGTGTTAATTTAGTTAAATTGCAAATAAAATATATAGATTTAGTGGTGGAAAAGCATCATCTATCTATATTTTTCCTATCTTTGTGAAGAATTTATCATCTCATAAATATTTATTTGAGATGAATTTTTTGAAAAACAAATAATTAAAAACAATCGACCATGAAACACAATGTGTTTATCAAAGCAGTAATGTTGCTTTTTGCAGTTATTACGTTTGTGTCTTGCGAAAAGTTCAATGAGGATGAAGTTGTTGAAAATAAAGAGGCTAACAGTACATTGATTGTGCGTACAAGGGCGGCGGCGAATGACGGTACTGAAAGTGGAACGGAAAGTATAATCAGTTATCCTATAAATATATACGTATTTGACGAAAGCAATGAATGTGTGGCGGTTTCGACGCTTTCGTCTGCGGATGATGAGTTATCATTGAAGTTACCGGAGGGTAAGTATGAAGTTTGTGCCGTGGCTGGAGCTTCTGCTGACTCGTATGAACTTCCGACACAAGAAACCGCGACTAAGGAAACTGTATTGACGTTGAAAGATGGACAGAAGCATGGTGATTTGATGACGGCGAACAATACTGTAACATTGGAATACGGAGGAACGAATACTTTGACTTTGGCGCTTGAGAGAAAGGTGATGTTGATAGAGTCTGTTACGATAAATAGTGTGCCTGCAAGCGTAAGCAATGTTTCGGTAAGTATTCATCCGCTAAAAGCGAATTTATTGCTTGACGGTAGTTATTCTGGTGAAAATGGAGCAAGTGAGATTGAGTTGACCGAAGATGTAGACGGTTCAACTTGGAAGAATACAGATGGCGTATATTTGTTGGAGGCAGTTGGACGGCCAACGGTAGAGGTGACGTTTACAATAAATGGTGAAACTGTGAGCTATTCATATACATGCGATAGAGAGCTGAAGGCAAATCATAAGGTTTTTATTACCGGCACATTTACCGGTGACGGAATCGAGATGACAGGCTCAATATCAGGTGTTGAGTGGGCTGAAGATGAGGAAATCGTGTTCGATTTCGGTGGCATGGAGTCTGGGGAGACGGATGATAATGGCGACGTTGAAAGTGGCGATGTTGTGCAAGGCCAAGCCCCAGAAGCAGGAACGTTGTATAAAGGTTGTTATGTTTTGAAGTCGGAAAATAATGTCGTGACATTAATGTCTCCAAAAGATTTTAACGAATGGACATTTGATGTGGATGATCAAACGTCGATAAGGTCAGAGATGAATGCTGCATTGTTGGAATTAAAGATTCCAGAAATATCCGGATGGAGACTTCCAACTTTAGCAGAACTTGAATATATAGGTAAAGAGAAGAATTATGAAAATATTAATGATAAAATAAAAGAGTTGAATGAAAGTTTAACTGATAAAATAAAGACAATCCAAATTAGTGGGAATAGTTATTTTTATGATGATGGTGAAATTAAGTCGTATAATGTTGTAACTAATAGGAGTACCACTATTACAAATGGTAAAACCAGTATCCTTCGTGCATTTGCAACGTTAACATTCACTAATTGATAAATGTAAGGATTTTAATTCTGTAATTATTAAAAATTCAATGTATAAGTCGTGTCGTCTTCCGTGTTATTGCGCGGAATGATGATATGTTCTTATTGATTATCGGTATTTTGTGTCCTTGATAAGGTGTTTGCTTAATATCTATAAAGCCGTCATCAAAAATCTGATGGTGGCTTTATTCTTTTTTGTATTGATATACTATTTATTACCAATAAAAACGATTTTCATTAGAAAAGAACGGTAAATGGATTTTTTTGTGTAAGTTTGCAAATTAAATACTAACGTGGCGATAATGGGAGATAATTTAACACCTTTATTGGGCATGTCGCTTGCAGAACTTAAGGATGTAGCCAAGCAGCTTGGAATGCCTGCGTTTACTGGTGGGCAAATGGCTAAATGGCTTTACGTAAAGCATGTACGTTCTGTCGATGACATGACCGATATATCGAAAGCGAACCGAGAAAAGCTGAAAGGCTTATACACGATAGGGTGTATGACGCCTGTTGATGTTCAAAAGTCGAAGGACGGAACGGTAAAATACCTGTTTCCGACGATAAGCGGTAAGTTTGTCGAGACGGTGTATATACCAGATAACGACCGGGCCACGCTGTGCGTGTCATCACAAGTCGGGTGCAAGATGAACTGTCTGTTCTGTCAAACAGGAAAACAGGGTTTTGAAGGAAACCTGACTGTCTGCGATATATTAAATCAGATATATTCAGTGCCAGAGCGTGACACCTTGACCAATATTGTATTTATGGGGCAGGGGGAGCCGATGGATAATCTCGACAATGTTTTGCGGGCTACTGAGGCATTGACGTCGGATTGGGGATACGCATGGAGCCCTAAACGAATAACAGTTAGCAGTGTGGGTGTCAAGAACAAGTTGCGCCGCTTTATAGAGGAAAGCGACTGCCATTTGGCAATAAGCCTGCATTCGCCCATACATGAGCAGCGCGCCATGCTTATGCCTGCCGAGAAGGCAATGCCGATAACCGAAGTTGTTGACATGTTGCGTAATTACGATTTCAGCCATCAGCGCCGATTGTCGTTTGAGTATATCGTGTTCGGAGGTTTAAACGATTCACCCATGCATGCACGTGAAATAGTGAAGCTGTTGAACGGTCTTGATTGCCGTATCAATTTAATACGTTTCCACCAGATACCTGGAGTAGACCTGCATGGAGCTGATGACAAGCGAATGGAGGCTTTACGAGATTATCTTACTGGACATGGCATATTCACGACTATAAGGGCCAGCCGCGGGCAAGACATTTATGCGGCATGTGGTTTGTTGAGTACGGCCAGGAAGGAGGCCGGCGGCAGCCTATGAAGTTTTTGGCGGCATGTGTTGCCGTAATGGCGGTAATGCTTTGTTCGTGTGGAGACGGGCATGGTTCGATGCTGCCCAAAAGTGGTGGGCGTCCGTATGAAGTCCTCGTGCTTTCAACAGGAGACGGCAACGCTTCAGGAATGATTAACAGCATTCTTTCACGGGATGTTGACGGTTTGCCCCAACCAGAACCCTTGTTTGACGTGTCGTTGACCGACAGCATACATTTCAACCAGGTTGCAAAGTTGGCACGAATTATCATTATCGTGAATGTTGATTCAGGTCTATTCACCATGACGGGAATCAGGTACGAGAAGAATGTGTGGGCGAGGCCACAGGTGGTTGTGTACATTAATACTCCATCATGTAATGAATTGCAGACGGTGCTGCCAGATATGGCGAATGGGCTTGTCAACCTGCTTGGGCGCTTTGAGCTTAATGCCAGCATGTCGTTACTTACGGCGGGCAGCAATACAAATGCCAGGGCAATGGTTGACTCGATGTTCGGATGTGCGTTAAAGGTACCGGCCGACATGAAGGCCTTTAAGCGTGGCAATGGCTTTATCTGGGTTTCGGACAACGCACCAGGCGGAATGCAGAACATCTGTGTGTACTCGTATCCTGGAGTGGAACTTTCGGCACAAAGGGCGTTGTATGTGCGCGATAGTGTCATGAAGGAGAACATACAAGGCGAACGGCCCGGCAGCTATATGCGCACATCGGCGTTGACTGTCAAGAGCGGAACAGCCGTGGAACATGGGCGTACGGTGATGATAACACGGGGGTTGTGGGAGATGGAAGGTGATGCAATGGGCGGACCGTTCGTGTCTCATTCCATCGTAGATTCCTCACGGCGCAGGATTATAGTTGCCGAGGGGTTTGTTTATGCCCCAGGGATGAAGAAACGTAACCTGCTAAGGCAGTTGGAAGCGTCGCTATATACATTGAAGCTAAGTAAATGAACATGTTAAATATGACACGGACCGAGTTCGGCGGTATAAAGCATAAAAGTCTTATGTGCCGACGGTCACGACAATTTTAATTACAAAATAATCAGATATGGAAAACAGAAAAATACGTGTCGCCATCACTCACGGCGACACCAATGGCGTAGGTTATGAGGTTATATTCAAGACGTTTGCCGAACCTGCCATGCTTGATATGTGCATCCCCATTATATATGGTTCGCCAAAAGTCGCCGCGTATCATCGTAATGCGCTTGGCATACAGGCCAATTTTACGATAATAAGTTCTGCCGCTGAGGCTCATAGCGGCAAGCTGAATCTCCTTACTACGTTTGATGAAGAGGTAAAGGTTGACCTTGGCCAGCCTTCAAAGGAAGCAGGAGTTGCTTCGTTGAAGGCGTTGGACCGTGCTATGGAAGACTATAAGAATGGTTTGTTTGATGTTCTTGTTACCGCGCCAATCAATAAAAAAAACATTCATGGCGACGGCTTTGATTTCTGTGGCCATACTGAATATCTTGAAGAAAGGGTTGGGGATGGCAACAAGTCGCTTATGATATTGCTTAATGATATGATGCGTGTCGCATTGGTGACAACACATTTACCCTTAAAAAATGTTCCAGAAGCGATAACAAAGGAGCTTATAATTGAAAAAGCTACTGTTTTCAACCAGTCGCTAAAGCGCGATTTCCGTATATCCAATCCGCGTATTGCCGTGCTGGCCCTCAACCCTCATGCCGGTGATGACGGGCTTCTGGGCCAGGAGGAACAGGACATCATCGCTCCGGCTGTCAAGGAACTTTCAGAAAAAGGAATATATGCCTTTGGCCCATTCGCTGCCGACGGCTTTTTCGGTAGAGGCAGTTACGATTCATTCGACGGTGTGCTGGCCATGTATCATGACCAAGGACTTGCGCCTTTCAAGGCTCTTGACGGTGGAGACGGTGTAAACTTTACCGCGGGGTTGCCCATTGTGCGTACTTCGCCCGATCATGGTACGGCATACGAAATTGCCGGAAAGAACATGGCGAGCGAGAGCTCTTTCCGCAATGCCGTTTATGTTGCGCTTGACGTTTTCCGCAATCGTGTTGAGTACGACGCTCCGTTGGCACATCCGTTGGAGAAACTGTACCACGAGAAGCGTGACGACAGCGAGAAGACAAGGTTCAACATACCTAAAGCGAAACAAAAGGAGAATATATAAGCTATAAGTTGAAAAAGTAAGGATTGGGAAAATATGTTCTTGCGGCTTGCGCATTTTTCTTGATTCTTACTTTTTGGGGCTTTTGATTAATTTGAATGCCATGAAAAAGAAGTACCAAAACATCTTCTTCTTGTTTGGTATTGTGGTGCTTGCCATAATGCTTACCCAGCTTGACTACCGTGAGGTATGGAGCGGCCTGAAGAGCGCAGGCTATTGGTTTTTTGCCGTTATTGCCTTATGGGCCTTTCTTTATATTTTCAATACGGCCACATGGTACATTATAATCAGGAGCGGGACTGATGGCAAGAGTAAGGTCAATTTTTTCTGGTTGTATAAGATTACAGTGTCGGGTTTCGCCCTGAACTACACTACTCCCTGCGGATTGATGGGCGGAGAACCTTACCGAATAATGGCATTGTCGCCAAAAATCGGTACGGAACGCGCCTCGTCGTCGGTCATTCTATATGCAATGACGCATATTTTCAGCCACTTTATCTTTTGGCTGCTCTCCATTTTGATATATCTTTTTACCGAGCGGCTTAACTTTGCCATAGACTTGATTCTTGCCTCAGCCGGAGCGTTTTGTGCCCTTGGCGTGTGGTTTTTCCTTAAAGGATACCGTAAGGGCATGGCGGTGAGGCTTATGAACTTTGTTCGCCACATACCAGGGCTGAAACGTTGGGCGCGCAGTTTTATCGACAAGCACAAAGAGCAACTTGACACTATTGACCGCCAGATAGCCGCCTTGCATAACCAGAACCCCAAGACGTTTGTCTCGGCGGTGCTGCTTGAACTGGCTTGCCGCGTTTGTTCGGCACTTGAAATAATGTTCATCCTTTTCGTCCTGCCGGGAATTGATGTCACGTTTACGCAATGTATATTGATACTTGCATTCACGAGCCTGTTCGCCAACCTGTTGTTTTTCCTCCCGTTGCAGCTTGGCGGGCGTGAAGGCGGCTTTATCATGTCTACTGCCGGGCTTGCCCTTTCCGCCGGAGCGGGCATTTTCGTGGCGCTGATAGTGCGCGTACGCGAGCTTGTCTGGACTGCCATCGGCCTGTTGATGATTAATATCGAGAAACGGCACGGCGGTAAGCTTTCGACAGATTGAGGCGGAAGTAAACTTTTAGGGAAAGGAGCCAACCACAAGCGGTCCTGTCGGTTGGTTCCTTTTTGTTTACAGTTATCGACGGTATTGCTGTTTTTGAATGTGTATTGTCAGCCTACAGACAGAAAATATCGCGTGAAAAGAAAATAATTTTTTCGGCGACATGTATTGTCGCTGTGCATCGATATTTTTGCACAGGAAACAACAATCCGACTATGAACAGACAAATAGAAAGAACCATGTTGGGCTGCTTGGGAGCCCCCCATGACAGTTTGCGGCATATTGCAGTGCCGTTTGTGGCTTTTCGTCCAGCAAAAGGCCACGTTTCACCTGCCGAAAGGCCGTAAACAAGAAGCTCGCTGACAATCAATGAGTTAGCGGGCCGTATAAAACTTCGGTATAAATACAACCCCACAATTTGTCATAATGGAAAAATTTACGTATATTTGCAACCATAAGCCCGACGTGTCGGGCAGACATATTGGTGAAAGTGTTACGCTTTTATCCTCTCGTGGAAATCTGGTACATTTCTGACATTGTTCATAACTCTTTGATTTTTAGCAATTTAGGATAGCCTCTAAAATTTGTTCTTTTTTGTGGTTCTTTTTTTGCTAAAACTAATTTACAAATAAGAGCCTTTGCCTCCTAATATCTTAACTTTTATTAAGTTTTTGATGTACGCTAAAACGAACCTAATAAATCTCGATAAACAAAGGGTTTAAGGGCGGTTTTGCTGCGCTGGCAGGGGTATTGATTATATACCTGTGACAACAAAAAAGGGAGGCTTAACACGCCTCCCCACCGCTGATAATATCAGCCAAATCTATAATCTCTTTTCTCTTGCCTTTTGGCTTGAAATAAAGCATTCTACGGGTGCAATACAACCAAATGGCAGTCCTAACTCTTCCGATAAAAGAAGGTGCTCAGCGTCCCCTAAATAGCCCCATTCAGCCTTATATTGACGTATATATGACAGCCATTGGCGGTAGTCCTCATTCCGCACCGTCACCTCTATGCGATGTATGGCATGGTCGCCGTATTCGTTCCACTCCGCCTCATATTGTTTGCCGCTGCTTTCTGATATTTCTCGCGTTTTGTTGTATATCCGCATCCGTAACCCCTCGGCCTTGCTCTGCGAAAAATACAGAGTTGGAACACGGTCAATTCGTATCCGAGAACGCCCATACATTTCACTGTATCCATCTATCTTGCGCCTTTCGTCCGCAACCCGTTTGCCGTTAAGTATCATGTCAAAGTGTTCATAGTCCCTAATCAGCCGACGTATTGCGGGGACGGGGTTTACGTTTGTGTCGGCCGCGATTTCAAGCAATGTGACGTTGTTCAAAGTCAAGCCGAGCGCATTGGAAATGTAGGGCAAATAGCATAGGTGGTTATACTTCTCACCCGTTAGCATGTCTATGCCTTGGTTATCGTATAGTGCTTGGTTGTTAAGAGACAGAAAGCACTTACCGCTATATTTTGCGGAGTTGTTTAACTCTAAGCTTCCGAATGTTATGTCTTTATTGCCATCCCAAAACACTACCTGTACCGTTGCGTTGGTTGGCGGAAACTCATCATCTGCCGTTCGCCCATTATCAAGGACGCGCAACCGAAAATCGCCGCAATCTATTTCAGTGTTATTGTCGCAACTCACAACATCCTCGAACAGCTGTTGAGGCTGCTTATAGCACAATCGTAATTTGTCAAGGTTGAAGTTTAGCCGTCGTTTCAGTGCCATTGTCATTTGTCTTTTGGTCTTTATTCTGTTGTGTCGGCCAAAGGTCTGTAACATCCTGTTTGGGAGGTATCATAGCCCATGCCTTGCGCTGCCCGTCTGATATGCGCCTTTTCGTCTCGTCCGATAGCTTGCGGCCGCGCATCGTTGCTGCTATCTTGTCCTTTACGTATTGCGGCATTTCCCTACATTGCCGTTTGTATTGCTTGTTGTTCATATCCTTGTATTTTATATATAAATAGTATGTTTAATCAAAATAGAATAAATAGTTAGTTGTTTTTATTCTGATTTTTTCGCCCGTCAGAATATTTTGCAAACTGTTTCCCTCTTTCTTGACTGTCTTATAGAGGACAGCCAAACTTAGGGGACATAACCCCCACCCCTCGGAGGAGAGGGACAGCGGTAGCCCCTATATAGTGGGTTTTATGATTTTCCTATCATACTATACGTGTCATTTTTTACTACTTTGTGGGTATCAATTTTTGACCGTTGAGGTTCATTTTAATTTATGGTTCAAATAAATCTTGTTTACGGCTTTGAACCGCATCATTTTTTGTTTCAAGTAAATCTTTGACTTTTTTAGTGCTAGCGGATGTTAAATGTATTCATTGGGTTCAAATAAATCTACATATTATTTGGTTGACGACAAAATTATCACTACCTTTGCATCAGAATTAAATCAGATGCACATGAAAGCTGTTATTTACACCCGTACATCGTCTTTGACTGACCGTCAAACAAACGACAGGCAAATTGTAGACCTCACTAAGTATGCGGAGGCCAACGGCATAAAAGTGACCGAAGTTTTTAATGAAAAAATCAGTGGAGCGGCAAAAAATTCAGACCGTAAAGTCTTGACTTCGTGTCTCGAATATGCGGAGGCAAACAACATTGATATCATCCTTTGCAGCGAACTCTCCCGTTTTGGCCGCGCCATCTGGGAAGTTTTGGAGGGCATAAAGTATTGCATTGACCGAAAAATTGATGTGTACTTCCAAAAAGAGAACCTACACGTCCTTGATAGTGACGGCAAGGTGGACGGCGTAATGGCCATATATATTAGTTGTCTTTCATTCTGTGCACAAAAAGAGCGTGAAAACATTGCATACCGCCTTTCAAGCGGCCGCCGCCTCGCCATTGAGCGTGGTGTCCGCATGGGGCGAAAGGTTGGGTCTGTTAAGACACACGAGCAAAAAGCCAGTGAGTACAGGGACGTAATTAAATGTCTCAAAAAAGGGCTTTCCATAAATGAAACGTTTGCTATTTGCTCACAAAAGGGCATAAAGTGTTCCGTAAGCACAATTAAGCGAATTAAACACGAGTTCATTGGTTGAGGCCGAACAGCCTCAACTTCTTTATATCTGCTTTCAAACGCTGATAGCCCTCCGTATCGTTGTCCTTATACAGGCGTTCGATTGTTTCAATAGTCCAGCCCATGTTGGCCAATGGGACTTCATACTTGGCCGTTATTAAGCGTGCAAGTTCTTGCGGATGGCTTATGTGGGCGTAGTTCTCACGGGGTTCGCCAAGCCACGACAATATGTCGCGACAACGTAACACATAATTATCGGTACTTTGCTGCGGTTGCTGTTGCTCATTTACCGCATAGTCACTTGGATGGCTTTCTTTGACCCGTTCAAACGCCCTAAACACATTGTTTGCCTTATCCTTGGCGGTTATAACGGAGTAAACCTCGTTAATCATGGCTTCAGAGGCGTGCCCCGTTAAGTCCTTGATTTCGCTTGCATTAAGCCCCAGTTCAAAACTGTCCCGAATGAATGTATAGCGTCCAAAGTGGGAGGCTATTATGTCGTACAACGGTTCATCATGCGCCACTCCGTGTGCGTCTACGTAATGTTCTATTTTATCAAGCCCTGCTTTTCGGAATATATTTTTGATGGCCGTATTGTAATTTTTTCCGAAATTTTTATCTGTGAAGTTTATGTACCTAAAGCCGTTCTCATACTTGCGTTGCATCTCTCTTACCTGCGGTGTCAGCATGACGACAGCCCGTATGCCGTATTTTTTAGTATTCATTATAAAGACTTCTTTTCCGTCCCTGGTGTAATGCACTTGCTGCGTGCGGTCAAACAACCGCCACAAGTCAGACCTTCGGCAGCCGCAGTGACACTGGAGCAGGAATAATTCTCTGTACTCACATTCGCAAGGCGTAAGCCCCGTACACGTCGCAACAGCCTTTAATTCATCTTCGGTCAGCGGCCGCCTCTTCTTATCCTCGTCTTTTGCCTTGTACTCTTCCAGCTGATTATATTTTACAAGATGTATCTTGCTACTATACTTTGCAAAGGAACTGTGTCCCACCATGAAGTTAATCAGACGGGCTATAAGCTCGCACTTATAGTTAATCGTTGCATTACTTGAACGTACTTTACAACCTTGTTCCGCTCGTTTATTCCGCTGTTTGACAAGGTAATCGCGATACTTGTTCAGTCCCATTTGTGACAACATGCTCATTTTGTCTTGGCCAATTGCTTGGCAGTACTGGAAATAACAGTTAAGTCGCTTTTGGGTTACGCGGACGGTACTGTCCTTTGTGTTTTTTTCGCTGTAATACAAGTCAAACGCTTTCCTTAACAAGGTTGTCGCCTTCGGAGTTCGCGTTACGCTGTGCCGTAAATTCTGCTCATTTGCCATGTTACCTATTTCTTGTTTTAATTCCAAAACTATGTCATTGCAACCGTAGCAAACTTTCTTCGTAAAACCAACTTTTAGACGTGAAACGATGTTAATTATCCGTAATATATTTTCATTCCCACTTGTTAGCACAGGTTGTTGTTTCCGTTCATCCCACAGCCACGGCTCTATCTTGCATTGTAGTGGTATCTTATATTGTTTCCCGTCAGCTCTAACAACTGCATATAGCTGTGTTTGTCTTTGGGCTTTCGGCTCTCGCAAGTTGAAGTTAAGCGAAGAAACATTATTTAACTTTTTCATGCGCCAAAAAACCTAAAAGATTTCACACTTTTTCCGTTCTTTTTACCTGTTCTTTTTTCTCGTGTATTAGGCAAATGAAAGATTGTAACTCCTTGATAATGAATACTTTTTACAAAACAGACGTGAACTGGTACATTTCAACTTGGACGGGGATTATGCGGCAACGCTCATCACTTGTTATTTCCATGCGGCTGTGTGCCGTATGGGAATATATAGGTGTGGGGTTGTTGTTTATTACGTCCAAGGGTTTTACCAGAGCCTCCACGGGATAGTAAGCAACAGGCTCCACACTTTCCGTTTATTAACCCTGCCAACCTTAATCGGAGCCTTATGGGAGGCGTAAAAACTAAACAATCATGAAGACAGACATTGAAAACATTGCCGAAAGAATTAACGAAGCACGGCAAAAGTACAAACCCGAGCACGTAAACCTGCTCCTTGTAGCGGAAGCACCGCCTTCGTCGTTAGACCGTTTCTTCTATTATGAAGACGTAAAAGATAAAGACTTCCTTTTTGTTGAATTGTCTAAAGTCCTGTGCAAAACCGACAACGTGGCCTTCATTCGTAGCAACAAGGTAAAAATCCTGCAAACGATGAAAGACGCTGGCATATACCTGATGGACTTGAGTGACGTTCCTCTGACAGAAGATGGCTGCTATGACACGTATGCAAGGTGTGATCTGAAAAGGCGATTCTTAGACAAGATAGAGAAAGAGGACGCCATAGACCGGGCCAATACCGTTATAGTATTAATTAAGGTGACAGTGTTTGACTACCTCTACAAAGACCTGAAAAAGGCTGGCTACAATGTGTGCAACGAGAGAATACCGTTCCCTTCATCAGGACAGCAAGCCAATTTCAGGGCGGCAATGAGTAAAGTGATTGAAAGCATGAAATAAGAATCAGAAGACATGTATGAAAATCTTGTGGATTATAATAGGCCTAATATACCTGTACTGCCTTCCAAAATCAATTGCAATGACCTATTTGTCAAGGGTAAAAACTGGCTTTAGGCCATTGCACCATTTCTCCATTTCATTTCAGTATGGTTGATAATGCCGTTGTTTTTGTTACAGCAATTCAGGAATTCATTGAAAAAGTAATGACGATAATGATGATTATTGATATATAATAATCAAAATGAAGACTTTATAAAAAATGTCTTTTTGTAGGTGGCAATAATCGTTGTCACCTACATTTATTGTACACATTACGCCGTATTTTTACACATTCTAACAAAAATACGGAAGTGTTTGGGTGTTATGTTATACTTGCTTTTCTTTTAACAAAATACAATTTTCATACGGCAAGTGGCAGAATTAGAAATAAAATGTGTAACTTTGTCAGCTAAATGAACACTACTGAACTGCAGAAGGTAAAACAGCGGTACAATATCGTGGGCAACAGCTCCGGTTTGAACCGTGCTATTGACGTAGCCCTACAGGTTGCGCCGACTGACTTGTCCGTGCTGATTGTCGGTGAGAGCGGCGTGGGAAAGGAAATCATCCCTCGCATAATCCACGACAACTCGCCGCGGCGCAGGGAGAAGTATTTTGCTATTAACTGCGGTTCGATACCCGAAGGTACGATTGACAGCGAGCTGTTCGGTCATGAGAAAGGCTCGTTTACAGGCGCTATAGGTGAGAGTGAAGGTTACTTCGGCGTTGCCGACAAGGGTACTATATTCCTTGACGAGGTGGGCGAACTGCCACTTGCCACACAGGCACGTCTGCTGCGTGTGCTTGAGACGGGCGAGTATATCCGTGTGGGTGGCCAGAAGATAATGAAGACCGACGTGCGTATCGTAGCAGCCACGAACGTGAACATGCGCAAGGCGGTGAGCGAAGGCCGCTTCCGTGAGGACTTGTATTATCGCCTTAACACCATACCAATACAGATTCCGCCCCTGCGTGATCGTGGTGAGGACATCATTTTACTGTTCCGTCTGTTTGCCATGCAGATGGCAGAGAAGTATCATTTGCCGAAAATAACGCTTACAGACGAAGCCAAGGCTGTAATGTTGAAATATAAGTGGCCTGGCAACGTACGCCAGTTGAAGAACATTACCGAGCAGATGTCCGTGCTGAGTGAGAATAGGGTAATAGACGGCGACGACATACATAAGTTTATTCCGGAAGACGCCGAGAGTATGCAGCTAACAACGATGGCGCAAGGAGGAAGCCACTCGTTCGAGAGTGAGCGTGAGATTTTGTACAAGATATTGTATGAACTCCGTCGCAACGTCAACGATTTGCGCGGCGAGATGAACAGCCTGAGAAAGCAGCTCAATTCATCGCGCAGCGTGGCCGTAACGGATAGCGAGACTAATCTGCCGTCAATAATATCCAACCACGAACCAGGAGTAGCGGCGCCACAAAGGCCAACATCGGTTGTACAGGATGCCGTTGCCGAGGAAATATCCGAGCCAGAGAGCCTTAACCTTGAAGACCTCGGCCGGCAGATGGTAGAGAAAGCGCTCGAACGCAACGGTGGAAACCGCAAGAAGGCGGCCAAGGAACTCGGCATATCCGACCGCACCCTTTACAGAAGGATAAAGCAATATGGACTTGAAAAATAAGAAAATATCGCACGACAGGATAAATATTCACGTTATGTCACGCCTGCACAGGGTGGTGATGTTTGCCGTCATGGCAGTAGCATTGGTGTCATGCAGCGTTAAATACAGTTTTAATGGCGCAAGTATCGACTATTCAAAGACGAAGACCATTGAAATAGCTGATTTCCCGATACGCTCAAGTTATGTGTGGGCGCCGATGGGAAGCATATTCAACAACCAGCTGAAGGACATCTTCGCCAATCATACACGCCTGATACAGGTGAAGCGTAACGGCGACCTTAAGATAGAAGGCGAGATAACCCAGTACTCGCAGCGCAACAAGGCCGTTACCGCCGAGGGTACTTCTGCACAGGCGGAACTGTCAATGACGGTCAACGTAAGGTTTACCAATAACGCCAACCACAATGAGGATTTTGAGCGACAGTTTACGGCTACGTCTACATTCGAGACAACCCAGTCGTTTACATCCGTGCAGGAACAGCTCGTGACCGAAATGGTTGAGGACATAACCGACCAGATATTCAACGCAACGGTTGCAAACTGGTAAAATACAGATATACTTAAATGGATTTGGAGCAACTCATAAAACACCCTGAGCTGATGGACAAGGAGACGCTGTACGACCTGCGTTCGCTTCTTGCCTTGTACCCGTATTATCAGACGGCAAGGCTGTTGCTCCTGCAAAACCTTTATCTGTTGCACGACCCGACATTCGATGAGGAATTGCGGCGTTCGGCCGTTTATGTCACAGACCGTGAGGTGGTGTTCAATCTTGTTGAGGCCGCCCACTACAAACTACGAGCTGCCGATAAGCCAAAGGCGGAAGAACCACGCCGTAAAGACGACGGTAACCGTACGATATCGCTCATAGACAAATTCCTTGACTCGATACCCGCTGATAGCGAGAATTCCGTAAACCAGGGAAAGAAGAAGAGAAAGCCGACTCCAGCAGATGCGGCCATAGATTACGTATCGTACCTGCTTGAGACCGAAGGTGATGACGAAGCGGACCAAGATACCGAACGACCGGCTATGCGTGGACAAGACCTCATAGACAACTTCATCAACAATGACGGTGGTCGTATAGAACTTAAGGACGAGCCGGAATATACGCCCGAGTTTGAGAGCAATGACAAGAAAGAAGGTGACGAGAACTATTTTACGGAGACATTGGCTCAAATATATATACGTCAAGGACGATATTCAAAGGCTTTGGAAATTATTAAGCGTTTAAATTTGAATTATCCAAAAAAAAATGTTTACTTTGCAGACCAAATCCGCTTTTTGGAAAAACTGATAATAAATAATAAATATAAATAAACGAAATGTACACATTATTTGTAATCTTAATCGTACTGGCGGCACTGCTTATGATAGGTATAGTGCTCATCCAGGAATCTAAGGGTGGAGGACTGGCGTCAAACTTTTCTTCATCCAACCAAATCATGGGAGTTCGTAAGACTACCGACGTCATCGAGAAGACGACATGGGGACTTGCCGTAGCTATGGTAGTATTGAGCGTATTGTGCTCTTATGTTGCTCCAAAGGCAACCGACTCCGAGAGTGTAATAGAGCGTAACGCAACTGAACAGCAGCAGACAAATCCGAACAATCTGCCTGGATTTGGTGCAAGCCAGACTAAGCAAGCAGCTCCGGCACAACAAGGTAAGGCTGCTGAAAACGCTGCTCCTGCGACGCAACAGACAGAGGGTAATGCTGCTCCGACAGCTCCGCAAGCACCCAAAACACCCGCAAATTAAAGGAAAAATGAAAAAAATACGGGATTTATTTGGCTAATTCAAATAAATCCCGTACCTTTGCACTCGCTTTGAAACTCAAAGCAATCTAACACGGTGGATGTAGTTCAGTTGGTTAGAGCGTCAGATTGTGGTTCTGAATGTCGTGGGTTCGAGCCCCACCCTCCACCCAAGGGAAGACGAAGGCTAAGTTTTTTGGTTTACAAGAACTTAGCTTTCGTCTTTTTACTTGGAATTATATTATAGATTTCTGTTTTCGTACTGAATATCTACTGTCCCTTGAAAATACTCCGGTATATGGAAACAGGCGTCACCACTTTTTAAGTGATGACGCCTGTCAATATGTTATTTTACATAAATCTTACTGATGTTGCTCGCGGAGCAGATCGTTGACTGTCTTTACTGGGTTGAATGTTGATAATGGAACTTCAACGAATATTGTGCTCCAATTGCTCATCGCGCCATTCCATAATCCTGGTAGTTCGAGTGCCTTCAACTCACGTCCGTTCTTGCTCTTGCTGCTGATGAAGCCGGTTGTCTTATCAACATAGTCCGGCAGATTGAAACGATTGCCTTTGTAGTCTTTTACTGCACAAACAAGATCTACGGGATTAAAGTGTGTTCCTTCGGTAAACATCTTCATGTATTCGTCATTACTCTTGTCGATTTGACTGCTTTCAAGAATTTGCAGACTAACCGTTCCGTCTTGGTTATAGGTTAGGAATGGACCACCGCCAGGTTCGCCTACGTTTTTTACTACACCGCATACACGCATCGGACGGTCAAGTTTTTCGTGCAGGTATATTACAAGATCGGCGTCTTCAAGTTGTTTTATGTCGTTCTTGCGGCAGCATAAGTCACGCTGTACGAAACGTATTATTTCTTCAAGTTGTTCGTGGGTGTATTCGCCAGTATCAAGCAGACGCAGGTATTCAAAGGCTTTTGCCTGGAGCGTTACGAGTATTCCGGCTATCAGCTGTTTGTATGTTACCGTGTCGTCCTTAAGGCGATCTGGTACAACATTGTCAATGTTCTTTATGAATACCACGTCGGCGTCAATGTCGTTGAGGTTTTGTATAAGTGCTCCGTGACCGCCCGGGCGGAACAAAAGTGAGCCGTCTTCGTTACGGAACGGCGTATTGTCAGGATTTGCTGCTATTGTGTCAGTGCTTGGTTTTTGTTCGGAGAAAGTGACATCGTATTTAATTCCGTACTTGTCTGCATAAATGCGGCATTTATCGTTAACCTTTTTTTCGAACAAAGCTTTGTGTTCATGGCTTACTGTGAAGTGGATATGTGACTCTCCGTTTGAAGCTGCGTAGAGCGCTCCTTCTACGAGGTGTTCCTCAAGTGGTGTGCGTGGACCTTCCGGGTACTTGTGGAACAGCAGCAGTCCTTTGGGTAGTTGGCCATAGTTGAGGCCTTTTTCTTCAAGCATGTTTGCTACTACAGCCTTATAATTGCCGTCTGCGATGAGGGCTGCAACATCTTTTCCTTCGTTTTTAACGCATGCGGCGTTAAGCTCGTCAATGAAGGCGAATTTCTCAATATTGTCAAAATACTTCTTTTCGAAGTCAGTCTGAGGTTCGTTGTAGTCTGCGTTCAGGAAGGCGAACATGTTTTTGAACATACGGCTTGCGGCTCCGCTGGCAGGAACGAATTTTACTATTTTTTTCCCTTGAGCTTTATAATCGTTCCATGCCTTGATATATTCTGCCCGCTCTTCGTCTGTCGGAGCTATAATGCCGTGACCGATACCGGCGGCAGCCTCTAATTTAAGGAAAGGAAAACCGTGCTTGAATTCTTCAAGTTGGGTTTCAACCTGTGATTCAGTAATGCCTTTGGCGGCAATCTGTTTTAAGTCTTCTTGTGATAACATAAGTGCTGTGTTTTTATTTAGGTTAATGATTTTTATTTTTAAGGAGCGTGAACTTCCTTGGCATAAATTTAGCTTTGGTTCTGTTTTCCTTGCAAATATAATGCTTTTTAATTAAAAACAGGTGTTCTGTCGCATTAAAAAGTTATTACTTTATGCAATAAAACTTACAAATTATAAATTACGTAATGCGAAACTGGTGTTTTTCGGAAAAAATATGTAAGTTTGCATATCAGTTGGCAAGAAGCCGACTGAAAGTGCATGTCCGTCAATAAACGGACATTGTCGCAACCAGGAATCTTGGCAGGTTAATTAAAAAAAGAAGCGGATGATATTCACTAACGATGAAAAACGGGAAATTTTAAGCCTTGTTCGTAAGTTACGTGCAAGTATCGGCTCATTGCTGAAAGAAGGTGATGAGGGCAAATTGTTTAAATACATAAAAAATGAGTTGAGAGGCAATAACGTAAGCCGCAATGTATTTGGGCTGAATCCGATATTGCTGAGCTTGCAGACTGCCCAAATCGCTGTAGAGGAGATAGGCTTAAAACGTGACGGTGTCTTGGCTATACTCCTTTATGCCGGTACAAATGCAGATGCCAAGGATAGTGAAGGGATAAGGGAGATATTCGGAGACAATGTAGCCAAGATAATACATGGTTTGTGTAAAATCCAGGAGTTGTATACAAAAAGTCCTGTTATCGAGAGTGAGAATTTCCGTAATCTTCTGCTTTCCTTTGCCGAGGATATGCGCGTCATATTAATCATGATAGCCGACCGCGTAAACCTGATGAGGCAGATCCGTGACGTTGAGAATGTTGATGCAAAGACGAAGGTCAGCGAAGAAGCAAGCTATCTGTACGCCCCTCTTGCGCATAAGTTAGGCTTGTATAAGCTTAAGAGTGAGCTTGAAGACCTTAGCCTTAAATACCTTGAACATGACGCATACTACATGATCAAGGATAAACTCAATGCGACCAAGAAGAGCCGTGACGCATATATCGAACGCTTTATAGCGCCGATTGACAAGAAGTTGAGAGAAGTCGGCTTCAAATTCCACATGAAGGGACGTACGAAGAGTATCCATAGTATTTGGCAGAAGATGAAGAAGCAGCAGTGCGGCTTTGAGGGCATCTATGATTTGTTTGCCATTAGGATAATTCTTGACTCTCCGCTTGAAGAGGAAAAAGTGCAATGTTGGCAAGTGTTCGCTATAATTACCAACATGTACCAACCCAACCCGAAGCGCCTGCGTGATTGGCTTAGTGTGCCAAAGTCAAATGGGTATGAAAGTTTGCACATAACTGTTTTAGGGCCTGAAAACAAATGGGTGGAAGTGCAGATCCGTACGGAACGTATGGATGAAATAGCCGAAAGAGGACTTGCCGCGCATTGGCGTTATAAGGGCATTAAGGGAGAGAGTGGTCTCGACGAGTGGCTGAACAGTATCCGTACTGCCCTTGAAAACAAGGACGACATGCAGGTTATAGACCAGTTCAAGATGGATTTGTATGAAGACGAGGTCTTTGTTTTCACTCCGAAAGGTGACCTGATGAAATTTCCCAAGGGTGCAACCGTGCTTGACTTTGCCTATCGCATTCACTCAAACATCGGCAACAGATGTACCGGCGCCCGTATAAATAATAAGGTGGTAACGTTCAGGCACGTGTTGAATAATGGCGACCAGGTTGAAATAATGACGTCTGCCACACAACGGCCGAAACAGGAATGGTTGAATATTGTTAAGACAAGCCGTGCCAAGGCCAAGGTTCGTATGGCCCTGAAAGAGCAGGTTATCAAAGACGGGGCTTACGCGAAAGAGATGTTGGAGCGGCGTTTGAAGAACCGTAAAATAGAATTTGATGAAAGTGTAATATCGCATTTGATAAAAAAGATGGGCTTCAAGGAAGCCAATGACTTTTACCGCCATTTGGCTGATGGCAGTGTAGACTTGAACCAGGCGATAGAGACTTATCAGGAATTGCAGCGCCATGAAGGCAATATGTCTGTGCAGGTACCGGCGCGCAGCGCAGAAGAATTCAACTTTGACAACCCTAACGAGGAGCTTACGTATGCCAGTGATGACGTGCTCGTCATAGACAAAAACCTGAAAGGGGTGGATTATACGTTGGCAAAATGTTGTCATCCAATTTATGGTGACGACGTATTCGGTTTTGTTACTGTGAGCGGTGGAATAAAGATTCATCGGAAAGATTGTCCTAATGCTCCGGAGTTGCGTAAGCGTTTCGGTTATCGTATAGTCAAGGCAAAATGGAGTGGAAAGGGCAGTTCGCAGTATTCTACGACCTTGCGGATAATCGGTAACGACGATATAGGTATTGTCAATAATATTACAAGCATTATTTCAAAGGAGGAGAAAATAATGATGCGTAGTATCAACATCGACAGTAATGACGGCCTGTTCAGGGGAAATCTTGTAGTAAATGTCGAAGACACGTCAAGACTTGAGCAGCTTATCAAGAAGCTACGCAACGTCAAAGGCGTCAAGCAAATCATAAGGGTATAACAGTATTTCTTGAAAAAGTAATAGCGGAATGCCGTCTTTTATAACGTAAAAGACGGCATTCCGCCCTCCAAAAGACGGCAAATCGTCAGTCGGTTAACGGCCGGTTGAAACCATGTAAATGTCTTTTTTGTATTTCTCTGTCAGCCGTCAGTCCGGTCCGAAACATTCTGGTTTACAGCAATTTAGATGATGACAGACATTCCGCCGGCGTGTCATGACAATGGCTTGCGGAACGGCCAGACATGTGTGACGGTCACTCTTGCCAAAATCGCATTGACAGTCAGACTGATGTCCGTCAGGCTGTAACAGCCTTGTTCTCAGTAAGGTACATGCTCGGCTGACAGATGACAGAGACTTGCCGGACTTTTTTCTTACACAAGATTCACGGTAAGATATCAGTTTCCCGATGAAATGAACTTGTCGAGATACACAAGTCCTTTTTCCGTACAGCACCCACGCAGAAATACGATGATAAACGTATGGAAAATCTCGTTCAGCCTGTATTTTTCATACAGGCGCGTTTGCATCACGAAATTCATTGCGGCATCGCCCATTTTATTTATAATGTCGTAATTCAGGTCGCCGCGGAAAAATCCGTGTTCAATGCCCTTTTCCATGAATTCCTGCGAGCGCGCCGATTGTTTTTCATTATTCTCCTTGAAGAAGCGTACAATCCGTTCGTATTTTTCCATCTCTGTAAAAAACAATGGATTGATTGTTCCAAGGTCTTTCAGCTTTATCTTTATGAAATACGCTATTACGGCCATCTCGTTTTCAGCTGTCATGGCATAATCGGCAAGCCGTTTAGTCATAATCTCGTTCTCGTTACGCAGACACTCAAAGAGGAGGTCCTCCTTGTTGCTGTAAATCTCGTAAAGAGTGCGCTTCGATATGCCCAGCTCGGTGGATATGTCGTCCATGCGCACTGCCTTTATTCCTTTCTTTTTGAAGAAAGACATTGCCGTATCGAGAATTTTATGTCTCAAACTTTCGCGATAAGCTGTCATATTGTTCGTTTTACGCATAAGATTAAATTTTATTTGCAAAGTTAATAATTTATTTCCGTAAAAAACTATTTGGCTTCATATATTTTTATTACATTTGCAAGAGATTTCGTTACGATATGAAATCTTGCATTTTTCACACGTTAGAACATGATAACACGATAATTATGGTAAACATCACTAAAGAAGCCGCGCTGGAGTATCATAGTAGCGGCAAACCAGGTAAGATTGAAGTTAAACCAACTAAACCTTATTCTACCCAAACAGACCTTAGTCTTGCATATTCGCCAGGCGTCGCTTTCCCGTGTCTGGAGATACAGAAGACTCCCAATGACGCCTATAAGTACACCGATAAGGGTAACCTTGTGGCAGTGATAAGCAACGGCACCGCAGTGCTCGGACTTGGCGACATAGGGGCGATGAGCGGCAAGCCGGTAATGGAAGGAAAGGGCCTGTTGTTCAAGATTTATGGAGGTATAGACGTATTTGACATTGAGGTTGACGAGAAAGATCCCGAGAAATTCTGCGAGGCCGTAGAGCGAATAGCGCCTACTTTCGGCGGAATAAACCTTGAAGATATCAAGGCTCCAGAATGTTTCTACATTGAAGAGAGGCTTAAGAAGACTCTTGACATTCCCGTAATGCATGATGACCAGCACGGTACGGCTATAATATCGGCGGCCGGACTGAAAAACGCCCTTGAAGTAGCCGGCAAGGATATTGCGCAGGTGAAGATCGTGGTAAACGGCGCAGGCGCTGCGGCAATTTCATGCACAAAGCTTTATATGGCGCTCGGCGCAAGAAAAGAGAACATCCTAATGCTTGACTCGAAGGGGGTCATTACGAGCGATCGTGCCAACCTTACGGAGCAGAAGCGGATGTTCGCCACCGACCGTCGTGACGTGCATACGCTTGAAGAGGCCGTGAAGGGCGCGGATGTGTTTGTCGGCTTGTCAAAAGGTAATGTGCTTACTCAGGACATGGTACGCTCGATGGCCGACAAGCCTATCGTGTTCGCCCTGGCAAATCCTGTTCCGGAAATATCATACGAAGACGCAATGGCCAGCCGTCCTGACGTAATCATGAGCACAGGGCGTTCTGACTATCCAAACCAAATCAACAACGTAATAGGTTTCCCGTATATTTTCCGCGGTGCGCTTGACGTACACGCAAGGGCCATCAACGAGGAGATGAAGATGGCTGCAGTAAATGCTATTGCCGACTTGGCAAAGTTGCCCGTGCCGGACGTGGTGAATGATGCATACCAAGTCAACAACCTTACCTTCGGACCATTGTATTTCATTCCGAAACCAGTCGATCCACGTCTTATAACGGAGGTCTCGGCTGCTGTGGCCAAGGCTGCTATTGACAGCGGTGTAGCCCGCACGAATATTACGGATTGGGATGAATACAAGAACCATCTGCGTGAGTTGCTGGGGCAGGAAAGCAAACTTACCCAAAAGCTGTACGACACGGCACGTAAGCATCCGCAGCGTGTGGTATTCGCCGAAGGTATACATCCTACAATGCTCAAGGCTGCCGTGCAGGCTAAGAACGAGGGAATCTGCCATCCTATACTGCTCGGTAACGACGAGCGTATCGCTAAATTAGCCAAGGAACTCGACCTCAGCCTTGACGGTATTGAGATAATAAACCTGCGTCATGACAACCAGAACGACAGGCGTGAGCGTTATGCCAGAATACTGGCGGATAAGCGCCAGCGCCAGGGATACACCTTCCAGGAGGCCAACGACAAGATGTTCGAGCGCAACTATTTCGGCATGATGATGGTCGAGACTGGCGAGGCAGACGCATTCATCACCGGTCTTTACACCAAATATTCCAATACCATCAAGGTGGCTAAGGAGGTTATAGGCATACAACAGGAGTACAGCCACTTCGGAACCATGCACATCCTGAACACGAAGAAAGGCGTGCTTTATCTTGCCGATACGCTAATCAACCGCCATCCTGACAAGGACGTGCTTGTGGATATTGCCCGTCTTAGCGCCAATACGGTAAGGTTCTTCAACGACGAGCCGCATATCGCTATGATAAGTTATTCTAATTTCGGTACCGATGACGGCGGAAGCCCGGCTCAGGTACATGCCGCGGTGGAGGAAATGCAGCGCCGTTATCCCGACTTGGCAATAGACGGAGAGATGCAGGTTAACTTCGCGTTGAACAATAACCTGCGCGATTCCAAGTATCCTTTCTCTCGTCTGAAAGGCAAGGATGTAAACACGCTGGTGTTCCCCAATCTTAGCAGCGCCAACAATGCCTACAAACTGTTGCAGGCAATTGACCCCGACACCGAGATTATCGGCCCGATACAGATGGGGCTCAACAAGCCTGTCCACTTTACAGACTTTGAGTGCTCGGTTCGCGACGTGGTGAATATCACGGCTGTAGCCGTAATCGACGCGTACGTACAGAAGATAAAGGAGAAAAAAGTATAATCAGTGAATGACTGGCCGATAAGGGTCCGCGATATAGTGTTACGCTTATCGCGGACTTTTTTTGTATCTGTTGGTGCGTGAAATGCCGCAGTTGTTAATAGAAATTTTCTGTATTCTCGATGAGTTCTGCATGTTTGCCATGTTAACGTGAATCCGGTATAAATGCAAAAGGCCGTCTTTTATCGTGTAAAAGAGGGTCAACCGCACTGCAAGAGACGGCCTTTCGGAATGCGTTTTGCCGTCTTTTGAAAAAATATTTGCGGTTAATGTGGTTTTTCCCGCTTTTTTCTGTAACAAACTTCTGGCGTTTTACGTTTACAGTATAAAGACAAGGTAAAATAATATAAACAATAAATTAAAGCAAGATTATTATGAAAAAGTTATTAATGTTCATCGCAATGGCGGTGTTCTGCACTGCCGGATTCGCCAAGACTGCTGACGAAGTAATCAACGAAATCAAGGCTGCTACCAACGCTCAGGTGATTTCTTTCGATAAGGAAATGCTGAAGCAGCAGTTTAAGGGTAATGACGACATTCCCAAGGAGTTTTTCGATTCTGTCGACGAGGGTATGGTCCTGGTACTTGATGGCGTGCCAAGCGACAAGATGAAGTTGTTTAATGACAAGGTGGCCGGTCTTCAGGCGGACAATAGTTATGAGCAGATAGCCTCAGTGTTCGACAACGAAAGCCGTGTGAAAATACTCGGTAAGAAGGACAACGACATTATAAAGGAACTTCTTATCATAGTCTCCAACGGTGGCGACGGCGTGTTTATCAAGCTCAGTGGAAACCTCAAGCCTGAGGATCTGGGCAAGATTGTCAACGAGAAGACAATCAACATAAATTGATACGGCGGTAGGTTTTAGGTAAAATAAACGTGTTACATGCAGGTAGCCATGACGGGTGAAGAGTTCAAGCGAAGGTTTCTACCGCTAAGTCGCAAGTTGTACGGTGTGGCACTCTCCCTGTCTGGTGACATGCAGGAGGCCGAGGATATCGTGCAGGACGTGTACACGAAGCTTTGGACACGTCGCGACAGGTTGCCGTCCGATGTCAACGATGAGGCGTATTGCGTTGTGGTGACAAAGAATGTATATAATGACAGGTTGCGTGGGCGTGGCTCAGGGATGAGCTTCAGCCATGAGTTGCCGGCGCAGATTCCGTCGCGCAATGATGTGGTAGGCGATATCGAGAACCGCAACCTGGCCGACATAATGCGCCGTTGCATAGCGGCCTTGCCTGAACAGCAGCGCGAATTGGTTGTAATGCGCGACGTCAACGGGGCAGGCTATGACGAAATATCGTATGCCACGGGGCTGAGCATGGCAAACATACGCGTTACGCTGAGCCGTGCAAGGAAAACATTACGTGAACAATTCAATGCAATAAGGAATTATGGAAACAAGTAGAATAAGGAAACTTCTGGCGAAGTATTATGACGGTCAAACCTCGGAAGAGGAGGAAAGCGAGCTCGCGCGGTTGTTCGCAAGCGGTGACGTGCCGGACGATATGGCTGAAGAGCGCCTGTTCTTCGTCCACCTGCACGGAAGCAATGACACTTCCGGTGTGCCTTACGGCTTTGAAGAACGTCTTGAGGATATGGTTGACCGTCTTGCCGAGGCCGATGGCGCAGGCCGTAGTGCCGTTGTCCCTTTGCGCAGGAGGCTGAAGATTGTTGCAGGAATAGCCGCAAGCGTGCTGTTCGTTGCGTCGCTTGGATTCGGCCTGCTCAATCGTGTTGACAATATGCATACGCCGTCCGTGGATGACAGGATAGCCCTGGCTCAGGCACAGGAGGCCATACTGAAGTTCTCGATGACGCTCAACAAAGGTCTTAACAGCATGGAGGCGGCAGGCCGTGAGACTAAGGCAATAGGCGAGAGAATGGACAAATGTTTGGAAATGACTAAAATACCTACAAAATGAGACACATAATATTGATTTTGCTGATGGCTGTCTGCTCAGCAGGAGTATCGGCTCAGGAGTCGTTTATCGACAAGTTCGCCGGCACGAAAGGCATAAGCTCCGTTTATATCTCGAAGGACTTGCTCGGCATGATGTCCGACAAGAGCAGTGGAGACTATGATTTCGGGGTCGTGTCCGACAAGCTTACCAACATCCAGATACTTAATTCAGAGAACCGTAAGGCGGCGAAAACTCTGCGTGAAGGTTGCCTGCAGATCATACGTAACAACAAGTACAAGAAGCTGATGGACGTCACGGGAGACGGTGAACACTCTGGAATATACATGAAAACCTTGTTGAAAGACTTTCGGCAGTACGTCTTGCTGAATGTCGGCGACGAAGAGGTAAGCGTTGTAGTGCTTACAGGTAGCCTGACGTTACAGGACATCAAGAAAGTTATCGACAACTGACATCCGTGTTCGTATGTGACGGAAATATGGCTTACGGGAGTCTGACGCTATACCTCAGACTCCCGTAAGCCGTTGTTGTATCCCTGCTTAGTCAGCCGTTCAGCTCCGTTGTATGTTTCAATCCGTAATCGGTCAACCGTTAAATAGCTACAAAAGATGTGACGAAATGTATGAATTTCGTAATAAAGATGTAACTTTGCAGCTAAAATATTGAAACGAAACTGTTGAAGAACAAACAATGGGAAAGGAAACTTCAGAACGAATACAGACGTCTATACTCAATGCGGCAGAGAAAAAAGCGTTGGTCTGGATAGCTCAGCGTTTGCCGGGCTGGGTTACGTCTGACATGTTGACATACCTCGGAGTGGCCGGCGCGGTAATCTGCGCCGTAGGTTTTGTCTTGGGAAACGTCAACGTCAATTATCTTTGGATATCGTCGTTGGGCCTTGTTGTCAATTGGTTTGGCGACAGCCTTGACGGCACGGTAGCTCGTGTCCGCAATACACAGAGGCCTGTTTACGGCTTTTTTATCGACCATACGCTCGACGCCGTAACAATATGTATAATGTGTATAGGGGCCGGGTTGTCGCCCATGTTGCGGCTCGACGTGGCTTTACTCGTATTGGCAGGATACCTTGCCCTGTCTATCTACACTTACATAGGCGCCATCCTTAAGGGTGAGTTCCGCCTTACCTACAGCAGTTTCGGCCCAACGGAGTTCCGTCTCGTCGTGATACTTATAAATACGCTGTACATGTACACATCGTGGGCGGACAACAGATTTGTGTTGCTCAATTATGAGTTCGGGGTGTTCGACGTGCTCGCTTTTGCCATCGCTGTGTTCCTGTTCGTCGCTTATTTCGTGCAGTTTACCAAGGACCGCAGCGTGCTTGCCGAGAAAGACCCGTTGAAAGTTAATAATGAGAAGTGAGTAGTGGCGGAGAATGAAGTAATGGATGGTATTTAGTGTGGACGGTTGTCCTGGCTTCCATTGTTCATTGTCCGTTTTTTATTTCATGTGATGCCATGTTGCGCTATATAGAGTTTGTAGTGAGCCGCCTTTTCGGAACAGGTGTTGACACGCTGGTTTTGTGGCTGTGTTCAACCTATGTGTTCGATACGTATTGGGGCGATTATGTCGTGTCGCCGATAATATCTTTTGAATTTGCCGTTATGAGCAACTTTCTGTGCTCTTACTGCTGGATATGGAAGAGCCGGATAGACAATCGTTGCGCGGCCGACTTTTGGCGTCGTTTTGCCGTATTCAATGTTTCGTCGGCTTTAGGGTTCTTGGTAAAGATGCTCTTCTTGCTGTTGTTTGAAAAAATATTCGGGTGGAGTGTCGTATGGTGTAACCTTGCGGCGTTGCTCATATCGGGTCTTTTCAATTATTTCATGGCCGAGGCGGTAGTGTTCGGCAAGAAGGCAATAATAAAAGTCAGGAAGTAAGCCGTAAAATATATACTATGTTTGGAACAATAGATTGCTTTTTGCCGTGCTCCGGTTTCGAGGCAGTAGAGAACACCTTGAGGCAGTTGCGCGGCAGTCGCATGATACGTCATATCAATCTGCTCGTAACGCAGGAGTTTGCCATGGACAACGCCGTGCCCGATGATTGCTCGTTTATCGTCGTTGACAGGCTGTCATCATCATCGGCAATGAAGAGCATTGCGGAAAGCGTAATGGCCGATTACGCAATGATGTTTTTGAAGGATGTGTCCGTAAGTCTTGGGCAGTATTCCATACAGCGCATGGCCCGTGTCGCTGCGGAGACCGATGCCGCCATGGTGTACAGTGACCGTCTGGCTTCAGGCGGAGGCAAGGTTGAGCCGCGTCCTGTTATAGATTGGCAGGAAGGCAGCTTGAGGGATGATTTCGACTTCGGTTCGGTTGTAATGGTACGTGGCAGTCTGTTGCACGGCTTCATGAGCGTGACGGATGAAGACGATTACCTTTATGCCGGTTGGTATGAGCTTTGGTTGTATCTCAGTCGTCATGGAAAGCTGTTTCATATAAATGAAATACTATACACGGAGGAGGAACGCGACAACAGGCCGAGTGGCGAGAAACAGTTTGATTATGTAAATCCGGCCAACCGTGATGTACAGATTGAGATGGAGCGTGCCGTAACGGCACACTTGAAAGCTGTTCATGCATTGGTTGACACGTCGTATTATATTGAGCCGGACTTCAACGAGCAGGATTTCGAGTATGAGGCTTCTGTTGTAATACCTGTACGTAACCGTGAGAAGACGATACGTGACGCGGTAGACAGCGCATTGTCGCAGAAGACAACGTTCAAGTTCAACGTAATAGTCGTTGACAACCATTCGACTGACAATACGACAACCCTTCTTGAAGCGTATGACGACAACAGACTGATACATATCATCCCGCGACGTACAGACCTTGGTATTGGCGGTTGTTGGAACGTGGCTGTTGACGATACCAGATGTGGCCGTTTCGCCGTACAATTAGACAGTGATGACCTTTATTCGTCCAAGGACACATTACAGACAATCGTCGATGCCTTTTACCGCCAGCGTGCAGCTATGGTCATAGGCAGTTACCGTATGTGTGACTTTGACCTTAATACCATCCCGCCGGGATTGATTGACCATGCCGAATGGACCGACGCCAATGGATGTAACAATGCCTTGCGTATAAATGGCCTTGGTGCTCCGAGGGCATTCTTTACTCCATTATTGCGTCAGATACGTTTCCCTAATACGAGTTATGGCGAGGATTATGCACTTGGATTGGCTTTCAGCCGAATGTATAGGATAGGCCGTATATACACTGAGCTTTATCTTTGCCGGCGCTGGGGAGGAAATAGCGACGCTGCGTTGAGTGTCGACAAGGTAAACGCTAACAATATATATAAAGACCGTCTGCGTACGATGGAGCTTATGGCCCGCAAGAAAATGAATGCAGGCGAGGGGTTCATTTTGAGTGACGGCTCGTTAATGCGCTTTTTCAACAGGCAGCTCGAGACGTGGAAGCTTGCCCGTTGCAATTACCGTGACTTACATGACGTACAGACACATGACGTGAGTATTGGCGGGCAGAACGTAACGTTGCAGTTCAATCCTGCGCGAATCATGTCTACCGGGGCTTCAATAAGCAAGGATGTAATCAGCCACAGACCGTGTTTTTTGTGCAAGGCAAATAGGCCGGAGGAGCAAATGGTAAAACATCTTGACGATAGGTTTGAGATGTTGGTCAATCCTTATCCTATAATGCCGGTGCATTTTACCGTGCCCATTTGCGCCCATCAGCCGCAACGGATATTGGACAATTATCATGAAATGTACCGTATGTTGTTGCGTTTCGCTGGTATAACGGTGTTCTATAACGGGCCTCAGTGCGGGGCGTCGGCACCGGATCACATGCATTTCCAGGCTTTTATGCACGGCCATTTGCCGTTGCAGGCCGCATGGCCCCGCCTTCAGAGAGAGCTTGTAAATATCTGTACCCTTGATAATGGAGATGATATATCGCTTGTTAATGGTTGGGTATGCCCGGCTATACTCATCCGTTCGCGCAATATGGATAATGGAATTGCTCTGTTCCGTCGTGTATACGAGGCGTTACCATTGCGTGATGGAGCTCCCGAGCCGATGATGAATATTGTTAGCTGGATGGTTAACGGCGTATGCCATACCGTTGTTTTCCCTCGTGCTAAACACCGTCCGGACTGCTATTATGGATATAACGGCAAGGCTGGCGACGCCAAATTGGTAACGGCGACATTGTCGGATAACAGCAGTCAGGCAGGGAATATACTTGTAAGCCCTGGCGCAATTGACATGGCGGGGCTCGTAATAACGCCGAGGAAGGAAGATTTTGACAACCTTACCCCTCAACAGGTGGCTGGTATTCTGCGTGAAGTATCCCTTGACGTTGTCTCTATGGATTATGTGGTAGACCGGATACGGCGCTCTGCGAGAGAACCTTTTGGCCATTCAAGTGTACCGCCTGAGCGGAAGGAACCTTGGGTGCAGGTCGGCATTTTGAGCTCGGAGAAGCTCAGCTTTGTGCTTAATGGTGATTATGTAGCCAAAGGCGAGGTGATTTCCGGAAGTCAAGAAGTTGCTTTTTCTGAAGGTGGAATACTTTGGAACGGCAATCTTTATCGTGAGCTTACTTTCTCAACGGATAGTCCTGACGCGTCATTCTCGCTTAAGGACGTGACCATTGGAGTAAATTTCCATTGGCAGCGCAAGGAAACGCAGACGTTCCGTGGCGTGCTTAAGCTGGTTGTTGAGGCCGACAAGGTATGCGCCATCAACTGCCTTCCTGTTGAGGATTATCTCGTAAGCGTCATATCGAGCGAGATGAAAGCTACGTCTTCGCTTGAGTTTCTCAAGGCACACGCGGTGATTTCCCGCAGTTGGCTGTTGTCCCAAATGGAGCGTCGCAAGCGGCAGGAGAGGGGAGGTAACGGCTTCTTCTCGTTCATCAAGAAAGACGACGAGCTGATTCGGTGGTACGACCGCGATGACCATACGATATTTGATGTCTGCGCGGACGACCACTGTCAGCGTTACCAGGGCATAACCAAGGCAAATAATAAACATGTTGAACAGGCCGTGCGTGAGACCAGAGGACGGATACTGACGTATGGCGACGAGATATGCGACGCACGTTTCAGCAAGTGCTGCGGAGGCATTACTGAGGAGTTCCAGTATTGTTGGGAGGACAAGGCGCAGCCGTATCTTGTTGCATTGCGCGACGTAAACGAAAAGGATGGCGGCATTCCGGACCTGACGGTGGAGGCCGAGGCTGAAAAGTGGATACGCTCATGTCCTGCGGCATATTGTAATACGAATGACAGAAACGTCCTCTCTCAAGTCTTGAACGACTACGACCAGGAAACGTCTGACTTTTACCGTTGGCGTGTGGAATACACGCAGGACGAGCTTTCAGCGCTCATAGCTGATAAGCTGAAGATGGATTTCGGGCGTATAGTTGACCTTGTGCCTGTGCAGCGTGGGCGTAGCGGCCGTATATGCAAGCTGAAAATAGTAGGCGAGAAGCGCTCTTTCGTTATCGGCAAGGAGTTGGAGATACGCCGTGCGTTAAGCGAAACACATCTTTACAGCAGCGCTTTCGTGGTTGATAAGTACGATGTTATCTGCGGCGTTCCGTCGCGTTTTGTCCTTACCGGTGCCGGATGGGGACACGGAGTGGGGCTGTGCCAGATAGGAGCCGCGGTTATGGGCGAGCAGGGATACGGTTACGATGAAATCCTGCTGCACTATTACCGTGGAGCTGAGATAAGGAAAATTTATGGTTAAACTATGAATTATAAACTGAGAAAGAGCCCGTGGAGCTGGGTGCCGTCGCTGTATTTTGCCGAGGGACTGCCCTATGTCGCGGTAATGACGATATCCCTCGTGTTATACAAGCAGCTTGGTCTTACCAACGCTGAGATAACTTTTTACACGTCGTGGCTGTACCTGCCGTGGGTGATAAAGCCGCTGTGGAGTCCGTTCGTGGACATCATAAAGACCAAGCGGTGGTGGATTATAACCATGCAGTTGCTTATCGGCGCGGCTTTCGGGGGAGTAGCTTTCACCATACCCACTGATTTCTGGCTGCAGGGCACGCTGTGTTTCTTCTGGCTTATGGCATTCAGCAGTGCCACGCACGACATTGCGGCCGACGGATTCTACATGCTCGGCCTTGACCAGCACAAGCAGGCTTGGTTCGTTGGCATACGCAGCACGTTCTATCGCCTGGCTACTATTTTCGGGCAGGGATTCCTCGTTATGGTGGCGGGCAACCTGCAGGTGTTCTTCCGCGGGAGCATACGCTATTCGTGGAGCCTTATGTTCTACGGAGTTACGGGATTGTTCATCGCCCTGTGGTTGTGGCATAGCTTTGCGCTGCCGTGTCCCGTGTCAGACCGTAAGAGGCGCAATTCCGGGGCACGTGAGATATGGGCTGGGCTGTGTATGTCGGTCAGGACATTCTTCACCAAGTTTCCCACGAGGGAGGTGGTGTGGGCCTTTCTGTTCATGTTGTGCTATCGAATGCCCGAGGGACTTCTCGCCAAGGTGTCGTCGCTGTTCCTTATTGACAGCGGCAGCAACGGCGGACTGGGGCTGTCGCCACAGGAATATGGCTTCGTTCAGGGTACTGTCGGTATCGTGGGGCTTACCCTTGGCGGCATATTGGGTGGCATTGCGGCGGGGCGCGACGGGCTGAAGCGATGGCTGTGGCCCATGGTTTGCGCGATAACATTGCCCGACCTGGTGTATGTGTACTTAAGTTACGACATGCCTTCAAGCCTCGCCATAATCAACGCCTGCGTCTTCATCGAGCAGTTCGGCTATGGTTTCGGCTTCACGGCGTACATGCTGTACCTTATTTATTATAGCCGCGGCGAGTACAAGACGTCGCACTACGCTCTGTGTACGGCACTAATGGCGTTGTCGATGATGTTGCCTGGCCTTGTCGCCGGATGGCTGCAAGAGCTTGTGGGATACTTCTGGTTCTTCGTGATAGTTGTACTCTTGTGCGCCATGACGTTCGTTGTCGCGGCGTTTGTGAAGATTGACCCGGAGTTCGGGAAGAAGGAAAACGATTAAGTTAAGAGTGAAGAGTTAAGAGTGAAGAAGTTTTTTGCATGCTTGTTCTCACTCTTTAATCATTAGGATATGTATTCTCGCGAGAAAAGAATTTACCGTGTAACGGTGTTGGGTAGCGTGGTCAACGTATTGTTGGTGGCGCTGAAGTTCGCTTTCGGAATCGTCGGACACTCGTCGGCGATGATTGCCGATGCGGTGCATTCGCTGTCCGATTTGGTTACCGACGTGGTCGTTATCGTGTTCGTAAGGCTGAGCAACAAGCCGCAGGACGCTGACCACGACTACGGGCACGGCAAGTATGAGACTCTGGCAACGGCCTTCATAGGGCTGGCGCTGCTTGCCGTAGGCATTGTCATACTGTATGGCGGGGCGGAGAAAATCGTGTCGGCACTGCATGGCGAGGCGCTGCCGCGGCCGGGCGTGATAGCCCTTTGGGCGGCGCTTGTCAGTATTCTGGCTAAGGAGTGGTGCTATCGTTTCACGGTAAAGGTTGGCCGCGAGACGGGCTCGAGCGCCGTCGTGGCCAATGCGTGGCACCACCGTAGCGACGCATTCTCGTCCATAGGCACCGCGCTGGGCATTTCGGGCGCCATCTTCCTTGGCCCCCGTTGGACCGTGCTCGACCCTATCGCGGCGGTGATTGTCAGCTTCTTTATCGTCAAGACGGCGCTGGGACTGATGAAACAGGCCTCTGACGAACTGCTGGAAAAGAGTCTTCCGGACGACGTTGAGCGCGAGATACGTGAGACGGCAGAGGCTTGTCCTGGCGTGAGCGGGGTCCACAACCTGCGCACGAGGCGTATCGGCAACATAATCTCCATAGAGATGCACGTGCGTATGCCGGGCGGACTTACTCTGTACGAGGCCCACCGACGCGCCACGGACATAGAGCGTGAATTGCGCCGGCGCTTCGGCGAGGGTACGTACATTAACCTGCACATCGAGCCACTGAAGGTCGACGGCCGTTACGTAGAGCCTTGATGGCCTCAGTGTGGCCGCCGCTCAGGCAGCGTGTAACGGCTTGCAGGTACGATTACACATTGTTCACGATAAGTGTCTCACCGCTTGCACATTGAAAAGCGATGAGGCACTGTATTTTTGCTCAGAATTTTTTATAAATCATTCGGGCGTGAATACGCCAATCCTGCGTGTGCAACCGTAACACGCTGTGCCGCTTGTGGTTATGTCGGGAAACGCCTTTTTGTGCAATGAAAAAGGCTGTCTTTCATGTAAAAAAACGGCTTTTTGTCTTGTGCGCAACGGCTGTTCTAATTGCGAAAAGCCGTTATATTCATTGCGAAAAGCCATCACTCTCAACCCTAAAAGCCGTTGCTATATTCTTTAACACATAATTCTTTACAAAAGCACAGCCGTTTTGCAATGTGCGTGTGGCATTTTAATTCAGCGCAATTCCAGACTGCTCCGAATCCGTGAACTTTCCGTGCTGACATAATGAAAGGCTTTTCCGTATTTTGCATGACATATTGCAATATACGGAAAAGCCTTCGATTGGTATCGTAAAAATGAATGTCCGCATTTTGCCGAATGCCATCATTCTCTTTTATAAGCGGTAAAACAAGCTGTCATTACGTGTCAAGCACGTAATGACAGTTTGCTTTGTCGGTTTAAAACTAAATGTATTGTCTTGGCAAAAAGCTGATGTTTATAACCGTAAAAGCCGCCGCGCGGGTTATGAGAGCACTACGTCGAGCACCATCATAAGCGTGAACCCGATGGCGAAGCCTATCGTGCCGATGTTGGAGTGCTCGCCTTCCGACATCTCGGGGATAAGCTCCTCTACCACGACATACAGCATTGCTCCGGCCGCGAAGGCAAGCAGGTAGGGCAGGGCGGGCGTCAGCACCGAGGCGAGCGCCACTACTAGCAGCGCGCCCAAAGGCTCTACCAGTCCGCTAAGGGCGCCCATCGTGAACGAGCGCAGGCGGCTGTTGCCCTCGGCACGCATAGGCATTGATATGATTGCGCCCTCTGGAATGTTCTGTATCGCTATGCCCAAGGCCATTGCCATGGCCGCCGCCGAGGTGATGGCGCTGCCCTGTTGCATGGCGCCGGCAAGCACAACGCCTACGCTCATGCCCTCGGGCAGGTTGTGTATTGTCACCGCCAGCGATAGCATTGCTGTGCGCGAGAGGCGGCTGCGGGGCCCTTCCGGCTTGCTGTTGCCTATGTGCAGGTGAGGCGTCAGGCGGTCGATAGCCAGCAGGAAGGCCATGCCCGCCAGCAGTCCCACGGCCGCCGGCACGACGGCCATGCGCCCCATGTCGGCGCACATGTCCATGCCCGGTATCAGCAGCGACCATACCGAGGCTGCCACCATTACGCCCGAGGCGAAGCCGAGCAGTGTTTTCTGTACGAGCGAAGGCATTGCGCCACGCATGAAGAATACGAAGGCCGAGCCAAGGATGGTGCCTAAAAACGGAATGAGAATGGTTGTCAGCATATTATGTGTATTGGGAAAAGATGTTATAAGTCGTTGTTTCTGAACCTGCCGCGGTATTCGCCCGGAGTCATGCCGGTGATATTCTTGAACATGCGGCTCAGGTGCTGTGGATAGTCGAAGCCGAGCCTGTATGTCACCTCGGTTACGTCGGCTCCTGCGGCAAGCCCGTTCTTGGCCAGCCTGACGATATATTGGCGTCGCGCAGCAGGTCTTGGTCGAACAGCAACGCCCACCCCTTTATTTCTATCGCCCTACCGTTGTCTTCCTTACCGCCGACCTGTCCCGGCCCGACGCATACCATCGTGCCGCCACCAAAACCGTACTTTCCGCAGCCATAAGCCAGTTCTACCGAAATGTGGTCAAGCACGAAAATCGCGTACACGTCGTAGCTGTTAAGACTGCTCCTGACTGACTCCGCCTTGGAATAGTCGACCACGCAGACGGAAGGATGCCTCTCCTTCAAGCCTACGTAGCGGCCATAGTCATTGGCGTTTCTTATTTTAAGGATATTGCTCATTGCCAGATAAAGGTTTGTGTTATCATGCAAATATACTTTTTTTCGGGCAGAACATGTCCAGTAAGCTACGAAAACCGTAAAAATGGTACGAATCCGCAATGAATTGATACGTGTCGCACGATACCGTGAAGTATATTTGCAGCGTAGAAAGTAATGGCGCGCTACGGCGGCGGCAACGGTCCCGTCAGCCTGCAAGCGGCGTTCGGCTTAACTGTTAAGGATGTGTATATATTAAAAACATATAGCTATTATGAAACAGAAGAAAACAATAACACGCCGTGAATTCCTCGGTATTGCAGGCGCCTCCGGATTGGTTTCGTCAGGGCTTTCCTCCTGCACAAGTAGCAATACGCCTGGCGGCACACGGCAAGAGCCCATTGGCGAAATGACGTTCCGTACCAATCCACGAACTGGCGAGCGTGTATCGTTGCTCGGCTACGGCTGCATGCGTTGGCCAATGATGTCGGCTCCGGACAGTACCGACAAGGTGGTTGACCAGGAAATGGTAAACCGTCTTGTGGATTATGCCATCGCACATGGCGTGAATTATTTTGATACAGCGCCTCCCTACGTGCAGGGGCTCTCCGAAGAGGCCACCGGCATTGCACTGAGTCGCCATCCGCGCAATTCGTACTATATAGCCACCAAGATGTCAAACCACCATCTTACCCGGCGCGGATTGCGTGGCCGTGAGCTTCGTGAGGCTTCGATAGATATGTACCGGCACTCTTTGGAAGTCCTACGGACAGACCATATCGACTATTACTTAATGCATAATGTTGGCGGAGAGACGGGCATACCGTTCCTGATGGAACGTTTTTTCAACAACCGCCTGATAGATTTTCTTATTGAAGAGCGCAATGCCGGGAGAATACGCAACCTCGGTTTTTCATACCATCGTGATGTGCGCGTATTCGATTATCTGCTCTCGTTGCATGACAGTATCCATTGGGATTTCGTGCAGATACAGCTGAATTATGTCGACTGGCGCCATGCTTCGGGCATGAACTTCAATGCTGAGTACCTATATGGAGAACTGCGTAAGCGCAATATACCGTGTACGGTAATGGAACCTCTGCGTGGTGGGCGGTTGGCTTCGTTGCCAGAACACCTTAATTCGCGGCTGAAGCGGCAGCGTCCTGAGGATAGTGTGGCCTCATGGGCGTTTCGTTTTGCAGGTTCACACCCAGGTGTGTTGACGGTGTTGAGCGGTATGACGTACATGGAGAACCTGCAAGACAACCTGCGGACGTTCTCGCCGCTCGTCCCGTGTACGGATGGAGAGCTTGCTCTACTTGAGTCAGTGGCGGCTGAAATGGCCGGGTATGACGCTGTGCCATGTACGGCTTGCGAGTATTGCATGCCTTGTCCGTATGGAATCAATATCCCCGCAATCTTTACGCATTATAATAAGTGTGTGTACGAACGTAACGTGCCGTCATCGTCACAGGATGATGGTTACAGGCGTGCGCGCCGTGCTTTTCTCGTGGGTTACGACCGTAGCGTGCCCCGCCTGAGGCAGGCCGCACGGTGCATTGGGTGCGGCCAGTGCTCCCCGAACTGTCCACAGGCTATCAAGATACCTGAGCAGTTGCACCGTATAGACCGTTTTGTAGAGCAACTCAAGCAGGAGACATTATGACCGCACTACCTGTTCACTGAACGTTGGCGTATAATCCGCTTATGTTCTGTCTACAAACCTCTTCAGGATAGGGCCGTATCCGTCGATGCGGCGGTCGCGCAGGAAAGGCCACCAGCGGCGTACTTGCTCTCCCCGTTTTAGGTCGATGTCGACAATGCGGCGCTCTTCCTCCGTGGCCGAGGCGCGGTACAGTATCTCGCCCTGCGGCCCGGCCACGAACGAGCTGCCCCAGAACTGTATGCCACCGGTATGTCCCGACGGGTCGGCCTCATGCCCCACACGGTTTACGGCCACAACGGGCAGCCCGTTGGCGACGGCATGCCCACGCTGAACCGTAGTCCACGCCTCGCGCTGGCGCTGCTGTTCCGCCTCCGTGTCAGTGCTCTCATAGCCGATGGCTGTTGGGTAGATAAGCAGCTCGGCGCCGCTGAGCGCCATCAGTCGGGCAGCCTCCGGATACCACTGGTCCCAGCACACGAGCACGCCGAGACGGCCCACCGACGTGTCGATTGGCTTGAATCCGAGGTCGCCGGGCGTGAAGTAGAACTTCTCGTAATAAGCAGGGTCGTCCGGAATGTGCATTTTACGGTACTTTCCGGCTATCGTGCCGTCGCGCTCGATGACCACCGCCGTGTTGTGGTAAAGCCCTGCGGCGCGGCGCTCAAACAGCGACGTGACTATCACTACGCCGAGTTCCTTAGCCAGTGCGCCGAAATATTCGGTTGAAGGACCTGGTATAGACTCTGCCAAGTCAAAGTTGTCAACGTTTTCAACTTGGCAGAAATACAGCCCGTTATGCAGTTCCTGCAATACGATAAGCTCAGCTCCCTCGGCGGCTAAAGCCCTTATTCCGTCGGCCAGACGTTGCATGTTGTCGTTGCGGTCGGCCGTGTTGTGTTGTTGAATTATTCCTGTTTTCATATATTTTTCTTTTTTAGAAGTTAAAGAAGTTATAGGAAGTTAGAAAAGTTAAAGCCAATAGACCCGTTGAATTGTGACTTGATGATGAAAAATTGTAGGACATATTGTCGTAATAGTTTCTGTTCCCACCATCAATTTTGGCATATTTTTAATTGGCGAGGCATTTGGCTTTAACTTCTCTAACTTCCTATAACTTCTTTAACTTCTGAAATATTGCATTGTGCAGCAGTGCAGCGAGCCGTGCTGGCGGATAACTGTGCGGCTGTCAATCCCGATGAGTTCCCTGTCCGGGAAAGCCTCGGCTATTACTCTTGCGGCCTCTGCGTCATTGTCAGGCTGGGCATAAGTTGGGTAGATTACAGCCCCGTTGATTATAAGGAAGTTGGCGTACGTTGCCGGCAGACGGTCTTCCCCGTCGTAAATCGGGCGCGGCATAGGCAGGCGGAGCAGTCTGTACGGACGGCCGTCGGCAGTACGCAGCGCCTTGAGTTCAGCCTCCATAAGGCTCAGTTCAGCGTAATGTGAGTCTGTGGTGTCGTCGGTCCCTATATATAATAAGGTGTCGTTGGGAGCCGTACGCACAAGAGTGTCGATGTGGCCGTCGGTGTCGTCGCCCTCAAGGTGGCCGTGGTCAATCCACAAAACACGGTCTGCTCCGAGCGTATCTTTCAGCTTTTGCTCAATCTCCGGCCGTGTCATAGGCTGGTTGCGGTGTGGTGCAAGCAGGCATTGGCTGGTGGTGAACACTGTACCCTGCCCGTCGCTCTCTATCGAGCCACCCTCAAGCACGAAGTCGTTGTTGTCAACATATTCGCCGTCTACCACCTTATTTATATATAGGCTGTGGTTGATGGCATTGTCAAGTTCGGCGGGAAACTTGTCGCCCCATCCGTTGAAACGGAAGTCGAGCAGGCGTTTTTCCTTTCCGTTGGTCAGTGTAATGAATCCATGGTCGCGCGCCCAAGTGTCGTTTGTGTCGCATTTATGCAGTATTACACGGCTCAACTGACAATCTGTCAGCCTTTCTTTCAGTTGTATCATGACGTTTTCCGGCTCGGGAGTAACAACTATCAGGCCTTCATGGCGTGTAATGGCGTCGGCCATTTCCACATAAGTGGCACTGATGTCGTCAAGATATTCGCGCCAGTCTGTCCGCGGGTGTGGCCACGTCAGCTGTATGGCGCTTTGGCAAGCCCATTCCGCCGGCATTGTATATTTTGTATCGTTCATAGTGACTTGCATGGATTATGCGTGTTCATTTGTTTTACAAAGGTAATATAAGTAAGGTTAATTAGCAAATTAATTGTTGTTTTTTGCATCGTTTCTGCGCGTTTGCGACAGTTTGTCTGACTGTCAGTTGTCATCGTGCCATTTTCCCGTTGACTTAAATCAACTGGTTTGACGAATATCAAAATACATGCGCTAAAACTGAATTTTCGGCTCAAAAGCGTTCAAGGTAGCCTGAAATGGTATTACCTTTGCACCAGATAAAGACGAAAACAGGATAACAGGATGTGAAGATGCATCCTACATGTAGAACTAAAAAGAGAAAGGTAAAAAGATTATGAAAAGGATTGTTAACAGGATTTTGGACAGCAAGAAGTTCAACAAGTATTGTGTGAACGTTCTTAAAATGTACAATTACGGACGAGTAAACATGCCCGTATAAGGTTTTGAGGTAATGAGGTTTTTGAGATAGGAGGTTAAACCTTACAACCTGAAAACCGAAAATTGTCAAGACTACAGGGTCGGACTGATTTTATGGCAAAGCTGTAAAATGAGTCCGATTTTTTTTGTTTATAAGCTGCGGATTTGTTATTTTAGCCGTCATTATGAACAGAGTCAATATTTATCTTATCGCGTTGTGTTCGGCTGTCGTGCTTAGTTCGTGCGACTTTATGGAGCGCAACAAGCCGCTTGTCAACGAAGTTGGCAAGGCGGTAGTGTCTGAATTGCTCAGTGACAAACAGGCTGAAGAGCCTTCTGGCGGGGCTGCGTCCACGGCTTCGGCTGACGACAAGCTGCTCGGCCAGACGTCTCCTGCCGGCATGGAGGAGCAAATGCTGAGGCGTGAAGGCTACACGGCGTCGTACAACAAGACGACAAAGCTGCCCAACTGGGTGGCATGGCACCTTACGGCCGACCGCACCGAAGGCCCCGCAAAGCGCTCGGGCGTAGATTTTGAGGCCGACATGGACGTGCCCGCGCCGCGTGCCGAGGACTCTGATTATTACGGTTCGGGCTACGACCGAGGCCACATGTGCCCCGCAGCCGACAACAAATACAGTGAAAGGGCTATGCGGGAGTCGTTCCTGTTCACCAATATGTGCCCCCAGAACGGCAACCTAAACCGTGGCGACTGGAACGAGATGGAGATGGCTTGCCGTCGTTGGGCAAAGAAGTACGGCGGCCTTTACATAGTGTGCGGCCCTATATTATATAAAGGTAAGCACAAGACAATAGGCAAGAACAAGGTGGTTGTGCCCGAGGCATTTTTCAAAGTAGTGCTGCGTACGGGCGATGATCCGCAGGCAATAGGCTTTATCTACAAGAATACTTCAGGCAACCGGCCAAAAGATTCATACGTTAACACAGTAGACGAGGTGGAGCGCATCACGGGCATCGACTTCTTCCCTTCGCTTCCTGATGATGTCGAGAAGAAGGTTGAGGCAGAATGTGATTTAGGCTTATGGTAACATCATGCCGATAAATTAAGGCTTTTCAGGTTGCAATATTCTATATCAAGAGAATAGACTTGATGCCTTGTGCTGTTTGCATTTACGATGCAAAAAAAGTGTTGCCTGCTGCCTGTTGATGTTATAATGTATGGCTATATGTTGTTGATAGTCAGCTTGTTGTGTGAATAGTGGTATCAGGCTTTATGAAAGGCCACAAATTAGCCTGCAAAAGGTGGTTTTTCAGCTTGTAAAAGGCCACCTTTTAGAAGCTAAAAGACGGCCTTTTGCATATTGGTCTTGTTCGGGTAGCATTTTGTCCGGTTTCTTGCAGCTATGAGGTCTGTGCTGCAAGCCTGCATATATAGCTTTATGTCGAGATGTGAGGAAAGGAATAATAACGCTTTGATGCACCGTGCCATATGGAATGATGA
>ERZ779669.7-NODE-7-length-150957-cov-29.420889_pt1 | contig 150957 bp, 126 predicted proteins | sample MGYA00511372_ERZ779669 | MGnify/ENA primary metagenome ERZ779669 (study PRJEB29588, sample SAMEA1967891) | human gut metagenome | biome: human gut; feature: human-associated habitat; material: faeces | place: Denmark | collected 2008/2010 ... | reverse complement strand
GCGTACGGGACTCGAACCCGTGACCTCCTGCGTGACAGGCAGGCATTCTAACCAGGCTGAACTAACGCACCTTAGGTATCTGTCTTAATTGCGGATGCAAAGGTATGAATATTTTTCGTAACAACCAAATATTAAACGTACTTTTTATAAAAAAAGTTGAAATAATAGAGCGTTATGGTAATTTTTACCATCAAATAGCCAGTCTTGAAGCTCCGTTGTAGATATAAAACCACATCGTTCAAACAAATTTAATGATTGTTTGTTGTCTTTGTTTACATAGGCATATAATTGGTGTAGATGTAGTATATTAAGAGAATAGTCTTTGATTTGGTTGATGGTCGCTTGGGCAAAACCTTTATTACGAAACTTTTGTTCTATAACAATTCCAACCTCAGCTCTAAGATGTTTGGGATCAAAATTTATAAGGTCGACAATTCCAACTACTTCACCACATTTGTTTTCAATCATCATTCTTACTTGCCTATCGGCATATATGTCGTTTTTTGAATTGGCTATGTAGTCATAAAGCGTATAGCGTGAATATGGCACGCTTGTTACGCTCACATTCCATAGACGAGTGTCGTTTTCAATACCGTACAGAATGTCGAGGTCTTCCGGTTCAATAGCTCTTAATCTAACAAATGGCAGGTGTTCGGTCATCAGCTTATTATTTCTTTATCCGTTATTATCATATTGTGTTGCGGTAAATATGTGCCAATAAGTATGTCTTTATTAGGTTTTAAGGAAAATATTTCCAAGATTGTTTCGTATTTGTATGCCGTAATGTCGTAAACGGCATATACCTTGTTATCGTTGTCCGCGTTTATGTGTAACATTGTATGTCCTAATTTGTTTGAATATTCGTCACTTTCAATATATTCGGCTATTAACCCATTCCTGTTTGCTATTTGACGGCATGCCTCAAGTGAATTGACTTTACCTATGAAGACGTATTTGACGTTTCTTCTGTTTTTTCTTGTAGTGAAACCGAGCATTTTGTTTACATTGTCCGTCAGTATCTTCACTAACGCAAATGATGCTTTTACATATATGGCCGTTTTAATCGGTATGTACAACCAAAAGCCAGTGTGGCTATAATGCTTGCGTAAGAAGATGAGCATGGCTTCGTAAAATACGTGTACATAACGGAATGATGACTTTTGTGTGCTTTCCCCTTTATAGTGGAGGATTTTTGCAGGGATGTACCAGTTATCGTATCCTTCAGTCATTAGTCTGTATGAAAGGTCTATATCCTCGCCATACATGAAGAAGTCTTCATCAAGAAGCCCAACTTTATCAAGGGCGGTCTTCCTCATCATCATGAAAGCTCCGCTTATGATTTCTATTTTTCCAGGAGTATTCCATGACATTCCGCACATATAATACTTGCCAAATCTCTTGTGTGTGGGGAATTTTGCGCATAGGCCACTCATTTTGTAGAATGATGTCATGGGGGTCGGTTTGCCTCGCCTGCTCTCCAAGGCCCGGCTTCCGTCGCAATTCAGCATTTGTAGTCCCAATCCTCCGGCATTGGGATGTGAGTCCATAAAGTCCAGACATTCTTTGATCGTATTTTCTCCGACAAATGTGTCTGGGTTGATTAGTAAGACGTATTCACCTGAAGTCTGTCTTATCGCCATGTTGTTGGCTTTTGCAAAGCCGTTATTGTGGTGGCTGGCTATAAGTTTAACGTCATGATCCGTAGCCGTTAAATACTCGACCGTATCATCTTTTGAATGATTATCAACCACGAATATTTCCGCGTCGATACCGTCTATCGCACGTTTAATACTGTCAAGGCATTGCATTAAGTAAAACCTGACATTATAGCTGACGATTATTATAGACAGTTTCATTCTTCCGTTTGGGTTTCGTTAATGCATCTTGATGTACTTGGAAAGATGAATGCAAGGCATATAAGCCCTATAATGCCCATATAACCGAAAGCTACGTTAAATCCAAAGAGGTAGTAACAAAGTGTGTTTACCATCATGGGTACACAAAGCATAGCCATGCGTATCGTGCCCCATTTCGTCAATCCTCTGTTTGTATCGTTTTTCAGTGAGAGGCTTATTTTCTTGAACTTGAACAACTTGAGTGACAATGGTATCATGCATATTGTAATTATTTCCATGAAAGTAACGGCCAGGAATTCAGCATTGGCATTGTCAGAGAAGCTGCCAGGCAGTAATGCCCCGCTTTCATATAATACTATTATAATAAGCGATATCAATACGCTTCCTAACATTTCCGCTGTCAATATGTATTTTGTTTGCTTCATCGTTTATACTTTATGATTGAGAATAAAAGAATAATAAAATGAGTGGTTATTTCCCTTCAAACGGCATGCGGTTGATAATCGAGCGTCCGAGGGTCACTTCGTCAGTATATTCAAGTTCGTCTCCAACGGATATGCCGCGTGCAATGACGCTAAGACGTATATCGTATTTAGCGAGTTTTCTGTATATGTAGAAGTTGGTCGTGTCGCCTTCCATTGTAGAGCTCAAAGCAAGTATTACCTCATTTATTCCACCGTCTTCTACACGTTTTACGAGCGAGTCAATCTCGATGTCGTTCGGCCCGATGCCGTCCATTGGCGATATTACGCCTCCGAGCACGTGGTACAATCCGTTAAACTGTTGTGTATTCTCTACGGCCATTACGTCCTGTACGTTTTCCACCACGCATACAGTTGTTGCGTCACGATGTGGATTTGCGCAAATCGGGCATATATCGGTATCGCAGATGTTGTGGCATACGCGGCAATACTTAATGTCATGCCGCATTGTATTTATGGCGTTAGTAAAACGTTCAACCTTCTCCTTGTCCTGACGCAGCAGGAACAGCGCAAGCCGTAAGGCCGTCTTTTGTCCGACGCCAGGCAGACCGGCCAGTTCGGATACGGCTTTGCCGAACAGCTGTGAGGGGTATTGTTGGTTCATGTCTTTATGTTTTTTCGTGGCAAAGTTACTTCAATAAGACATAAAAACCAAGATTCTTCATGTTTTTATTTTGCCAAACATCCCTTTATTCAATGAAAAATGTACAGCGATAAGCTGGTTCAACGAAAATCATGAAGTTATGAACGATTCTATAAAAGACCATGTTTTACGTTATAAAATGCCGTGTTTTACAACATAAAAGGTGACCTTTTGAATTGTAAAAGACCACCTTTTGTACAAATACCGTGTTTTAGCGCTCGCATAGTGGGTAAATAATGATTAAACAACATGATGATGTCGCTTTTGTTAGTTTACCTGTATTTTTATTGCGAGCATACTTGCTTGCTTTGTCTCGGAAATGAAAATAAAAGTTCGTTTCACTTCCTTTTATTTTGCATTTCACTCGACTTGCACTATCTCTGGATATGATAGGCTTCGTCTCGGAAATGAAAATAAAAGTTCGTTTCGCTTTCTTTTATTTTGCATTTCACTCGACTTGCACTATCTTTGCATGCGGAAATTGTGGCGCACGGCAGAGGGCATGGCCGTAACCATGCCGGTAATACGTTTATGCGCCATACGCATACATATTTTTATTTACAGGAAAACTACGCTAAATGGACATCAACAAATCCGAATTTGTAATAAGCAGCCCTACATGGACAATGTGCCCCAAGGACGTGAAACCAGAGTATGCTTTCATAGGAAGAAGCAACGTGGGAAAATCGAGCCTTATAAACATGTTGTGCAACCACAAGAACCTGGCCAAGACATCAGCTACGCCCGGAAAGACGCTGCTCATTAACCACTTTATAATAAACAACGAGTGGTACCTCGTTGACCTGCCCGGATACGGATACGCCAAGCGCTCAAAGGTGGTGCAGAAGAAACTGGAGCAGATGATTACGTCGTACATCCTACAACGCGAGCAGCTTGTAAACGTGTTCGTGCTGATTGACATACGCCACGGATTCCAGGCCATAGACCGCGAGTTTATCGACTGGCTGGGGCAGAGCAACGTGCCTTTCTCTATCGTATTCACCAAGGCCGACAAACTGGCCGTAACCAAGGTTAGTCCTGCGGTAGAGGGATATATGGCTTCACTGGCCGACACGTGGGAAGAGTTGCCACCATACTTCATTACGAGTAGCGACAAGAAAACAGGACGTGACGAAGTGCTTGACTATATCGACTCGATAAACAAGACGCTGAAGGAGGGCGGCAAATAGGCTGATGGCTGGACAAACTCCATATCTTGACGTACAGCACCTAACAAAATCATTCGGCGCGCATGTGTTGTTTGAGGATATATCATTCAGCGTGGCCGAAGGGCAGAAAATTGGTCTTGTGGCGCAAAACGGCACGGGCAAATCGACATTGCTGTCAATCATAACCGGTGCGGAGGGGTATGACTCGGGAGATATAATTTTTCGTCGTGACCTGCGCGTTGGGTATCTTGAGCAGACACCGAAATTCAATCCGGAAGACACTGTGCTCGACGCCTGCTTCAACCATGCTGGTGACGATGAAAAAATACTTAAAGCCAAGCAGATTCTGACGCAACTGAAGCTCGGCGACCTTGGACAGACAATGGGAACGCTCAGCGGCGGACAGCAGCGACGCGTGGCATTGGCCAACGTGCTGATAACAGAACCTGACATGCTGGTGTTGGACGAGCCGACCAACCATCTTGACCTGGAAATGATAGAATGGCTCGAAGGATTCCTTTCGCGCGGCAACAAGACACTGCTTATGGTCACGCACGACAGATTTTTCCTTGACCGCGTATGTTCGGTAATCCTTGAACTTGACAACAAGACAATATACACCTACCGCGGCAACTACAGCTACTATTTGGAAAAACGGCAGGAACGTATTGACAACCTGCGCGCCGAAACGGCACGCGCCAATAACCTGTACCGTAAGGAACTTGACTGGATACGCCGTATGCCGCAGGCACGCGGGCATAAGGCAAGGTATAGGGAGGATGCCTTTTACGAACTGGAAAAGATTGCCAGACGGCGCATAGAGGAACGGCAGGTCAGGCTGAAGTCGAGAAACGTGTATATTGGGAGCAAGATTTTCGAGTGCCAGTATATATCCAAGCAGTTCGGTCACGACAAGGTAATATTGAAGGACTTTTATTATAACTTTGCCCGTTACGAGAAGATGGGTATTGTTGGTAACAACGGTACGGGCAAGTCGACATTTATAAAAATGCTGCTCGGACTGGAGAAACCTGCCGGCGGACGATTCGACATAGGTTCAACAGTTAAGTTCGGTTACTTCTCGCAAGAGGGATTGAAGTTTGACGAACAGAAAAAAGTTATAGACGTCATAACCGACATTGCCGAATATATCGACATGGGAGGTGGCAAGCATCTGTCGGCATCGCAATTCCTGCAATATTTCCTGTTCACGCCGGAACAACAGCACAATTACGTGTATAAACTGAGCGGTGGAGAGAAACGTAAGCTGTACCTTTGCACCGTGTTGATGAGAAATCCCAACTTTCTCGTACTTGACGAGCCGACCAACGACCTGGACATACAGACTTTACAGATATTCGAGGAATACCTAGCGGATTTTCCAGGCTGCGTAATAATAGTAAGCCACGACCGCTATTTCATGGACAAGGTGGTAGACCATCTGCTTGTGTTCAAGGGTAACGGTGAGGTTCAGGATTTTCCCGGGAACTATACCCAATACCGTGAATGGCGCTCACTTAAAAGCAAGGATGAGGAAAAGGATAAGAATACGGTGCAGAAGGCGGCAGCTGTAAGGGAAAAACGTCATTCAGACAAGCGCCGTATGACGTACAAGGAAAGACAGGAGTACGCAAAACTCGAACAGGAGATAGCCCAGCTTGAGGCTGAACGAAAATTGCTTGAAGAACAACTGTGCAGCGGGACTTTATCTGTAGATGAGCTTACGGAAAAGAGCAAGCGTCTACCTGTTCTGAAAGAAGAACTCGACGAAAAGGAAATGAGATGGCTTGAACTGTCAGAAATAGAACAATGAAAGTTGAAAATTAGTTAAAATAGTAAGATGTTATACCATTTTGTTCGTTTTCTTCAATATTTATTATTACTTTTGCATATCAATTAAAGATACAACCATGCGTTTCCGCTCGCGAAACGTGTTCAATCATTAAATTTTTCACACATATCTTACTTATGTACAGCAAAGACGACTTATTATCTAAAAATATCGCCGAACTTGAAGAAATAGCCGAACAGACAGGGGCTAAAATCAAGTCAGGCGACAGCCAGGAAGATATTATTTATTCAATTCTTGACAAGCAAGCGGAAGTTGAGGGTAACAAGAATCCCCTCGGAACAAAACGCCGTAGAGTGCGAATAGTCAAGAAAGATACAGATAGGGTTTATACTGTAAACGGAAAAGAGGGAGAGAATTTCGACCTTAAGAAAAACAAAGTGCAGGCAGAAGTTCCGTCGCTATTTAACGATACTCCTATAGCGGCTCCGGCAAAACCCAAAACTACACGTTCAAGGTCAAAAGCTAAGGCTGAACCTGAACCACAGGTTGAAGAACTGCCGGAACAGGAAATTGACGCTGAAGTACCTGAAAACGTAACGCCGGTTGTTGTAGATACGCCAGAACCCGAACAAATTGGTGGTTTGGAGGAAACTACTGATACGCATGTAGAGGAAAATGTTGAAGCCATGGTGCCGCCGTTCATGCGGGACGATAGTTCGGAGATAAATAATGAGGAAGAACCAATTGTGCCGGAAGAAGGATATACAAATAATGACGATGCTACAGAAGGAGCGGATCAGTCAGACCTGATAGCCCAATTACAGGCTAAGGTCAACGCACACAACGAAATGGCGGACGAAAAGCGCGAGGCAATGGTTTCGGGTGTTTGGGAGGGCGATCCCGGCGACGGAACGGATTTTATAACTGTAGTTGATCTGCCGATTGAAGACCAGACCGCAGTTCCGAACTTTGACATGTTCGATAATCCTACTTTGCCAGTTGACATGAATACTGTTGCCTATGCACCACATCCAGAGCAGGAAATGGTAACATCGTTTGATTTTGAGGATATCATCACCGCAAACGGGGTACTCGAAATAATGCCCGACGGTTATGGATTCTTGCGTTCAAGTGATTATAATTATCTTTCATCACCCGACGACATTTACGTCTCGATAGCGCAAATCAAGCGCTACGGACTTAAGACAGGTGATGTGCTTGAGTGTCATGTCCGTCCGCCTCATGACGGAGAAAAGTATTTCCCGCTTACAAGTATTGACAAGATTAACGGACGTGATCCGGCGGAAGTGCGTGACCGTATACCGTTTGACCATCTGACCCCGTTATTCCCTGACGAGAAGTTCACATTGTGTGGCGACCCGGCTACGACAAATCTCAGCACAAGGATTGTAGATCTGTTCTCGCCAATAGGTAAAGGCCAGCGTGCATTAATTGTCGCACAGCCAAAAACAGGTAAGACGATCCTTATGAAAGATATTGCAAATGCGATTGCCGCCAATCATCCTGAGGCATACCTGATGATGCTCCTGATAGACGAGCGTCCAGAGGAAGTGACAGATATGGCACGCACAGTAAATGCCGAGGTTATAGCTTCAACATTTGATGAACCGGCTGAACGCCATGTTAAAATAGCCGGAATCGTGCTTGAAAAGGCAAAACGCATGGTTGAATGTGGACATGATGTTGTGATATTCCTCGATTCTATAACACGTCTTGCCAGGGCGTATAACACTGTAGCTCCAGCAAGTGGCAAGGTCTTAACCGGTGGTGTGGATGCTAACGCATTGCAAAAGCCAAAACGTTTCTTCGGTGCGGCAAGAAACATAGAGGGTGGAGGTTCGCTTACCATCGTGGCAACAGCACTTATAGATACTGGCAGCAAGATGGATGAAGTGATATTCGAAGAATTCAAGGGTACAGGAAACATGGAGTTGCAGCTTGACCGTAATCTTAGCAACAAGAGGATATTCCCGGCTGTCAACCTTGTGGCTTCAAGCACGCGTCGTGATGATTTACTGCAAGACAAACTGACGCTTGACCGCATGTGGGTGCTGCGTAAGTTTATTGCTGACATGAACCCGATAGAAGCAATGAATACAATACATGACCGAATAAGCCATACAAGAAGCAACGAGGAGTTTCTTGCTACAATGAACTCGTAAATAAAATAAGCATTGTACAATTACTGAAACTTATGGCTTAGAATATGATTTAGGCTTCGAATCGTTATAATAGAACGGTACGAAGCCTATTTTTTATTCGGAAAATTTTGTGAAAAAGATATTTTTAAGTAAATTTGCACCCGATTTGGAGGTTCCGTAGCTCAGTTGGATTAGAGCAACGCCCTTCTAAGGCGTGGGTCTAGGGTTCGAATCCCTACGGAATCACAGATTAATCCCCGTAATTTCCGTAAAAGGAATTTATGGGGATTTTTCGCAATGTCAAAAATATGTATTATCTTTGCATTAACGAATACAGTGCTCTGGTCTGTCGCCGGCACACTATCGTGCGGGAGGAAAGTCCGGGCAGCGCAGGACGCCTCACTTCTGAAAGTAGAAGCTGTCGGTGACGACAGGAGACGGCAGAAGAAAATAACCGCCTGTGCTTGTGTACAGGTAAGGGTGAGAAGGTGGTGTAAGAGACCACCGGGTGTCAAGTGATTGGCATGCCGTGCCATCTGGGGGCTGCAAGTTCGCGTAAACCACCGTCCGAGGGTTGTCCGCCCGATATGATATTCATAACGGTGGAGGGTGGAACGCTTAAGCCGTGGAGTGATCCGCGGATTAGATAAATGACAGACGCCTTATATCATGATGAATGTTATGAGGAACAGAACCCGGCTTACAGGGGCACTGTATTTATTTTCTTACATAACTTAATAATGCAGGCTAATACTTACATACATGAAAAAACGCATACAGCATATAATAGATTTCCTTAAAGTTGGTATATGGCATGTCAGACATGATGACGTATCCCCTTGGTTGTATTTTACATATAGCATTATAAAAAAAGTACTGCTTGCAATAGAAAGGGCTACGACAAAACGGATGGTAGCTTCGGCCTCGGCGTTGACTTACTCTACATTATTGGCAATAGTTCCGATAATGGCAGTGGTTTTTGCCATTGCAAGAGGATTCGGTTACAACAAATATATTGAATCATGGTTTCGTGATGCGTTAGCCAGTCAACCACAGGTTGCGGACGTAATAATCGGTTTTGTCAACTCATATTTGGTGCATACAAAGAGTGGGGTATTTCTGGGCATAGGTCTTATATTTATGTTGTGTACAGTAATAATGCTGATTAATAACATAGAACAAACATTCAATTATATATGGCAAGTAAAAAAGCCACGCAGTGTTTTCAGGACCATAACAGACTATATGGCGATGTTCCTTCTCGTACCGATAATTATAGTCGTAACTTCCGGAATATCAATATTTGTTGCTACGTTATTGGATAATATTGAAGGTTATGAATTGTTGGCGCCTTTAATGCGCTTCTTAATTGACCTGATGCCATACATCTTTATGTCAGCCGTATTTATAGCCCTTTATCTGTTTATGCCTAATACAAAGGTAAAGCTTGGCTGTGTGGTTGTGCCAGGCATTCTTGCCGGTGTTGCAATGCAAGGATTACAGTTTGTATATATACATTCGCAAATATGGGTCAGCAGTTATAATGCAATATACGGTTCTTTTGCCGCACTGCCGTTATTTATGCTTTGGGTACAAATTTCCTGGACAATTTGCTTGTTTGGTGCGGAGTTATGTTATACAAACCAGAATCTTGAAGATTTTGCGTTTCGGGCTAAAACTGAAGATATAAGTCATAGATACCGCATGATGTTGAGTGTAATGCTTGCAAGTCTTATTTGCAAACGTTTTGAAGAAGGAGGCAAGCCTTATACTGCTTTAGAGTTAAAGTTAAAAACGGGTATCCCGGTAAGAATAGTCAATGACTTACTGTATGAATTGATTTGTGTGAATATTATAACAGAAATATCATGTGACGAAAAAGGTGATGAAAGCAGATTTCAACCTGCGGAGTCGACAACACGGCTTAGTGTAGGGACACTTCTAGACCGCTTGGAATCAAAAGGAAAATGGGCGATCGAGCTGGACATGCACAAACTTGACTCGGAAAATTGGCGGAATGTAATACGTGCGCGCCAAGATTATCTTGACACACAACGTGAAGTGCTATTAAAAGACATGTATACCAATTGATTGATGGCTTATTTATCAAGTGTCAATCCAGTGGAGGCAAATTCTTAAGTTTTGTTTTTAAGCTAAGTCTTCTTTATAGTCCATTACAGCCGTGATGTATTCCTCAATTTCGTCACGGCGCATTTTTCTTATGTCCATGTTATCTATGGCTTTCATAATGGCATTGTATATGAAAACGAGCAGTAAGCCTATGACAACACCAAATAGCAGAGTCAATGTGTCATTTCTGAATGCGGATAAAACAATCGGCGGCATGACTAATATTATTCCAGGAACAACAAGTTTTTTCTTTCTTTCTTCCTCTCGGTCAAATATGCGTTGCTTGTCGTAAGCGTAATCCTTTACATCTTCTATTGTTATTCCGAAATCTTCAACGGAAGGGAAACCATGCTTCCCATTGTTGTTTTCAATTTTATTTATTAGTGTATGTTCCCAGTCTATTGTTGCTTTTGTTTCCATATTCTTAAAATTATAAAGTTGTAAAGCAGATTGCCAACAGATAATCGGACATTTTTTAACTTGATTTTCCCGACTTTGCTGCTACAAATCTTGTTTGCAAAGATAGTTTAAGTTAAACAAAAAGCAAAATATTTTTTGGACGTAATGAAAATAATTATTACTTTTGTACCACTATTATAATAAATTAAAAGCTATCCGATTATGAATTTACCAGATTTTATGTCATATTCCAATAAATTCACGGCTGGTGATTTTATTGAGAAAATTTCAAAAATAGCGAAAAGGGCAGGGGCAAAACTTGTGTATGCAGCATTCATTCTCTATTACACTCTTCAAAGTGACAAGGTGTCAGTAAAGGATAAAGCTATAATTATAGGTGCTTTAGGGTATCTGATAAGTCCTCTTGACGTAATACCAGATGCTATTCCTATTGCTGGTTTGGGTGACGACCTTGCAGTTTTGGTTTATGTATTGAATAAGGTCTGGGGAAATGTATCAGATGAAATTAAGGAAAAGTCAAGAGCTAAACTTACAAAATGGTTTGATGAGGACGAGATTAAGGAGATTGACACTTTGTTTGATAAAGAATAGATATTTATAAGTGGATAACACATCTTTTTTGAAGACTTGTGATTTATAATATTGGGAGATTATATTTATGATAATAGATTTCAGCCAAATAAAAGAGGAAAGCGTGATGAATTTTAAGGGCGGTAAAGGTGAACTGTGTACACGCAATTATATTGATGGAAAATGTAAAATAATGAAAAGCTGTCTCCGTCCGGGTGCATCGAGTGGTTTGCATACACATGAGGGAAATTGTGAGATTGTATACATAATCAGTGGAACGGCGACGTTTTACTATGACGGAGAAAAAGAAACTGCAAATCCTGGCGAAGTCCATTATTGTCCAGAAGGCCATGCGCATTACATGGAAAACAATACAGATACAGATCTTGTATATTTAGCAATTGTGCCAGAACACCGTTAGGCATATTTTATTTGCATTCATGTTTCGTACATATTGTGTCGTATGCTTGTCCTTGGTGAATATCGTTCTTATTCATGTAGTTTACGAGCATATTGGTAAATTCATGATTTTTCAATCCCCAGTTTGGCGCAATCAGCATCTCTTTGGGTGCTTGTGATGTAAATCTGTCAAGTATCAGATTTGGGCTCAATCTCTGAATATATTTGGATAACAGAGGAATATATGATTCAGGTGTAAACAATCTGAAAGGATGTTTATTGTATTCATTAGCTAAAGCTGTTCCTTTGATTATCTGTAACTGGTGTATTTTCAGAATGTCAAGTTGAGTTGTTGAGATATCAGCGGCTTGATTTAACATGTCATTATCTGTTTCACCAGGTAATCCTAAAATGACATGACCGCCTGTTAATATTCCCCTTTCTTTTGTTTCTTTTATTGCGCGACATGAACATTCGAAAGAATGCCCTCTGTTAATTTTATTCAATGTGACGTTATTGTTGCTCTCTATCCCATATTCAATAATAATAAATGTTTGTCGTGATAAATTCCCGATATAGTCAAGTATTTCACTGGTAACACAGTCTGGGCGCGTTCCAATGACGAGACCAACCACACCATCTGTCTGTAATGCTTCTTCATATAAACGTTTAAGTGTGTCAAGTGATGCGTATGTATTTGAATAAGCTTGGAAATATGCAAGATAGCGCATGTCTGGATACTTTCTTGCAAAAAAAAGTTTACCGGTTTCAAGCTGTTTTCTTATTGTCTTATTCTTGTCGCAGTATGATGGATTAAAAGTATTATTGTCACAAAAAGTACATCCTCCAGTACTTATTCTCCCGTCACGGTTTGGGCATGAAAATCCTGCATTGACTGATATTTTCTGTATTTTGTAAGGAAACAATGTCCGTAACCATGTGCCGAAGTCGTTATATGGTAATTGAGAATTCATATTTTTTGAACTTTTGTATTAATATCTTTTAAATCAATCAAGTATGCAAATGTAGTGAAAAATCTGTATCTTTGCCCAAAAATAACATAAAAGAACAATGAAAAAGTTTTTTGTCTTATGCACTGTCTTATTAATGACAGTGGGTGACATTATGTCTGGGAACATGCTTCAACTAAAAGATATTGCCAACAGTACTTATTCCGCAGAATATTTGAGCGCTGTAACTCCGTTATCAGATGGAGAGAGTTATGCCATGATAAGTAAGGATGGTCGGAAAATTGTAAAATATTCCTATAAGACGGGTAAGCAAACAGGTGTGTTGTTTGATGTTGGCAATACCATAGGTGAGAGTATTGATGCATTTGACAACTATATTATGAGTCCGGACGGAACCAAAATGCTTATCCAGACAAACACAAAAAAAATATATCGCCGTTCATTTACTGCCACTTATTACATTTATAATATTGCAGACCGAAGGATGGAACGGTTATCTGATAAAGGCATAGAACGAACTCCTGTATGGTCACCTGATGGACTTAAAGTTGCATTTGTACGGGATAATAATATATTTTTAATAAAATTGCTTTATGGTAATGCCGAAAGTCAAGTTACAAAAGACGGGAAGACAAATGGTATTATCAATGGTGTGCCGGATTGGGTGAACGAGGAAGAATTCGGATTCAATACAGCTATGACATTTAATGCTGATGGTTCAATGTTATGTTGGATTAGGTATGATGAGACGAATGTTCCAACTTATTCATTGCAAATGTATAAAGGACTTGATCCTGAGAATAATGAATTTGAATCTTACCCGGGATTTTATTCTTATAAATATCCTAAAGCCGGTTTTGAGAATTCATCAGTTTCTGTTATGAGTTTTGACATACAGTCACGCCAGACAAGAAAAATGCAATTGCCGATGGACACGGATGGTTATATTCCACGTATTAAATCAACGACAGATTCGGAAAAGATATTAATCTATACAATGAATCGCCATCAAGATCAATTGCGTTTATATTCGGCAAATCCGCGTAGTACTGTATGTAAATTGCTTGTTGACGAGAATGTTCCTAAGTACGTAAAGGAAGAAGCTATGGAGAATATTATGGTTACCAGGAACCATATTCTTGTTCCAAGCGATAGAAGTGGACATATGCAATTGTATCTGTATAGTCTTACGGGCCAACTGCAAGGTCTGTTGACAAAAGCAAATTATGATGTAACAGACGTTTATGGTTACGATGAGGAATCCGGAAATGTGTATTATCAGGCAGCTGGTAAGAATCCAATGAATCGCGAGGTTTATGTAACTATGAAAAATGGGAAGACCATATGTCTGACATCTCGAGAAGGATGGAATACAGCTGTGTTCAGTAAGGATTTTAAATACTTCATCAATCAATGGAGCGATAGTAATACTCCGTATGAATACTCAATATATACAAATAATGGTAAGCAAACCGTAGCTTTGATTGATAATAAAGCTTTAAAAAGTAAGCTGGCAGATTGCGGCTTGCCGAAGAAAGAATTTTTCAGTTTTAAGACATCGGAAGGAATTGAATTGAATGGTGTGATGATAAAACCAGTCAATTTTGATGCAAGTAAGAAGTATCCAGTGATAATGTGGCAATACAGTGGTCCGGGAAGTCAGCAGGTAATAAATTCATGGAACGTAGGTTCTATGGGGCAGGGCGCGTTGTTTGATGAATATTTAGCCTCAAATGGATTTATTCTTGTATGTGTTGATGGTAGAGGAACTGGTGGCCGTGGTGCTGAGTTTGAAAAAAGTGTGTATATGAATCTTGGCAATCTTGAGTCAAAAGACCAGGTCGAAGCCGCTTTGTATTTAGGAACATTGCCATATGTAGATAAAAACAACATCGGTATCTGGGGATGGAGCTATGGAGGTTTCAATACCCTGATGAGCATGAGCGAGGGGCGTGGTGTCTTTAAGGCTGGAGTTGCAGTTGCACCACCAACAGATTGGAGATATTATGACACTGTCTACACAGAAAGATATATGCGTACTCCAAAGGAAAATCCGGCCGGTTATGATGATAATCCCATAAAGCGTGCAGACAAATTACATGGAGCATTGTTGATTTGTCAGGGATTGGCGGATGACAATGTGCATCCACAGAATGTGTTTGAATACTCCGAGGCACTTGTACAAGCAGACAAGGATTTCAAGATGAACGTTTATACTAATAGGAACCATAGTATTTATGGCGGGAATACACGCAACCATCTGTTCAGGCAGATTACACAGTTTTTTATTGATAATTTAAAATAATACTGACTACTATAATAATCAAAACAAATGAGAAAATCAAAATCATTTTGCGCTTTGGCGTTTGCTTTTATGCTAATGCCTGTTTCGGCGGTTGCCGGGGATGTGACAATTACTGTAGCAAATAATTCAGGTGTGCAGCGGCAGGAAGTTGTTGAAATTCCCGTAAAAGACGTTTATGCAAAACTTGGAATAAATGACGGAGACAAGTTTATTGTGAAAAATGCATTAGGACAGCAAGTCACTTACCAAATTACATATGATGGTAAGCTGCTCATTGATGCCAGTGTGCGTCCTGAAGGTATGGCAGATTTTACAATTGTTCTAGGAACACCGAAGCCGATGAAAGCAATCGTATGTGGAAAGCAATATCCTGAAAGAGTAGACGATATCGCATGGGAAAATGACAGAACTGCATACCGCGTTTATGGACCTGCATTACAGCGTACAGGGGAAAAGGCTTTCGGTATAGATGTCTGGGTTAAGAATACTCCGGATTTAGAAGTTGAGAAGAGGTATGAAACAGAATTGTCCAACCATGGGAAAATAGAAGCTTTAAAAGAAGAAGGAAAAACGGCTGAGGCATTAGAAATGGAGCAAGAGACGACATACCATTATGATCATGGTTATGGTCTTGATTGCTATAAAGTTGGTCCTACGTTAGGATGTGGAGCGCCAGCATTAATGTTTGGTGGAGAAATGGTTTTACCATATTGTTATAAGACTTATAGAATTCTCGACAACGGCCCGTTGCGCTTTACCGTTCAATTGGAGTATAATCCTCTTACTGTTGGTACAGACAAGAATGTTATTGAACATCGTATTATAAGTCTGGACAAGGGCAGCAACTTTAATAAAATGACAGTATGGTATGAAGGTCTGACAAAACCTTGTGATATGGTTGCAGGAGTAGTTCTTCATAGCGAGGATACAAAAAGTGTTTTATATGGTGAGAACTATGTGCTTTATGCAGATCCTACGGATAATCCTGCAAAACAGAATTTCCAGATTTATGTAGGTGTGTTATTCCCCAACGGCGTAAAAGCCACTAAGGACATAATGTATGAAACGCCAACTAATGGGAATGCAGGCCATGGAGTAGGTATTATAACCTACCAGCCTGGTGAAAGATATACGTATTATTTCGGTTCGGCATGGAGCAAGAATGACGTACGTACACTAAATGAGTGGAAGTTGCGTTCAGAAGAAACGCTTAACGCCTTGCACGCTCCATTGAAAGTGACCGTAAAATAAAAATATAGCCATTGTTATTTTAAACTTAATACTATGAAAAAACTTTTATTAGGAGATGAAGCAATTGCCCAAGCTGCAATTGATGCGGGATTAAGCGGTGTTTACGCTTATCCTGGCACGCCTTCAACTGAAATCACGGAGTATATCCAAAATTCACGGATTGCAAGTGACAGAGGAATACACAGTAAGTGGTCCGTAAATGAAAAGACTGCCATGGAAGAAGCTTTGGGCATGTCCTTCATGGGTAAACGGGCTATGGTTTGCATGAAGCATGTCGGTCTGAATGTTTGCGCTGATCCGTTTGTTAATTCAGGCATGACAGGAACTAATGGCGGAATAATAGTTCTTGTCGCTGATGATCCGTCAATGCACTCTTCGCAAAATGAGCAAGACAGTAGGTTTTACGCAAAATTTGCAATGATACCATGTTTTGAACCATCATGCCAGCAAGAAGCGTATGATATGGTTGGTTTTGCGTTTGATTATAGCGAGCGGGTACATCTCCCAGTGTTGATGCGTGTAACAACAAGAATGGCACATAGTAGGGCTGTTGTTGAAATTGCTGATCAACCAAGGAAACAGAATGATATAAATTATAATTCTAAATCAAGTGAATGGGTCTTACTGCCGGCGATGGCAAGAAAACGTAATGATATTGTTACGGCACAACAAGTAGAATTGGAAAAAGACTCAGTAAAAAGTAACTTTAATATTTATTACGATAACAAAGACAAGACTTTAGGTATTGTCACGGGAGGAATAGGTATAAATTATCTAAATGAATGTTATCCTGATGGATGTCCTTATCCTATATTAAAAATAGGTCAATATCCTTTGCCAAAGGATTTGTTACGCAACATGACGAATGAGTGTGACGAGATTTTGGTAATTGAAGAGGGACAACCTTTTATTGAGGATTCGCTTCGTGGCGTTATGCCGGGTGATTCAATTATTAAGGGAAAGTTGGACGGAAGCTTGCCAAGAACCGGTGAATTAACACCTGATATAGTCAGGAAAGCTTTAGGATTGCCGGAAAATGAAGGGCACGCGCAGAGTCAAAACACAGTTCCTCGTCCACCGGCATTATGTCAGGGATGTGGACACAGGGATGTTTATGCAGCTTTGAACGATGTTCTTGCAGATTATCCTAATGCAAGGGTCTTTGGTGATATAGGATGTTACACTTTAGGTGCACTTCCTCCATATAAAGCGTTGCATTCAACAGTAGATATGGGAGCGAGCATTACAATGGCAAAAGGTGCAGCTGACGCAGGGTTGTGGCCAGCCATTGCTGTTATTGGAGATTCAACGTTTACACATTCCGGTATGACAGGTTTGCTTGATGCAATAAATGAGAATTCAGACATAACTGTTATAATAAGCGATAATCTCACTACGGCAATGACCGGTGGCCAAGATTCGGCAGGAACAAACAAACTTGAAGCTATTTGCCGCGGTCTCGGGTTGGATAATGAGCATTTGAAAACCGTCGTGCCATTACCTAAGAATATGCCGGAAATAACCCAAATGCTACGAAATGAGATTGAATATCATGGAGTAAGCGTTATTATTCCATGCCGAGAGTGTATGCAAACGTTACAACGCCATATCAGGGAAAAGAAACAAAAAGGAGGACAAGAAAAATGAAAACGGATATCATTCTTAGTGGAGTAGGAGGACAAGGTATTCTTTCTATTGCGGCAATTATAGGTGAAGCAGCTCTTAAAGAAGGCTTATATATCAAGCAGGCTGAAGTGCATGGAATGTCTCAAAGAGGCGGAGATGTACAGAGCAACTTGAGAATATCATCCGAACCAATACATAGTGATCTTATCGCCAAGGGACAGGCAGATGTGATAATATCCATGGAACCGATGGAAGCATTAAGGTATCTTCCATATCTAAATAAGGAAAAAGGATGGATTATCACGTCAAGTGTGCCGTATGTAAACATTCCGAACTATCCTGATATAGATAAAATTAAAGCTGAATATTCTGCGATGAGCAATGTTGTTCTCATAGACATTGATAAACTTGCCAAGGAGAACAATGTGCCTCGTTCTGCAAATGTCGTATTATTGGGGGCGGCTCAGAAGGCTTTAGGTATAGACATTGAAAAGCTTGAGGATGCAATTCGTGCCGTATTCTCGCGTAAGGGTGACGCTGTAGTTGAAGCTAATATCAAGGCATTGGGCATTGGCGCCGCCTTATGACGCTCGTTTTTAATGGAACTAACAGATTTATAAGTTTCAGGCCATGAGAGATACACCAATAAGTAAAGAACTTATAGACAATGCCATAAGGCAGTTGGGTATACAGGATTTTGAGAAAGCAACGATAAGAGAGGTCAAGTCTGTTGCTGCTTTTGCGGAAAAGGAAACCGGGGTTGAGTTTGTAAAACTGGAAATGGGTATTCCCGGATTGCCGGCATCCAAGATTGGAGTTGAAGCGCAAATAAAATCTTTGAAGGATGGTATAGCCCATTCTTACCCTGACATCCAGGGATATTCCGGATTAAAAGCTGAAGCATCAAGATTCGTCAAGGCTTTTATCAATGTTGACATATCTCCAGAATGTTGTGTCCCTGTATGTGGCAGCATGCAAGGTACTTTCGCTGCATTTCTAACATGTTCGCAATGCAGTAAGGAAAAGAACACTGTTCTATTTATAGATCCGGGATTTCCTGTACAGAAAATGCAGTTACAGGTACTTGGAATACAGTATGAAACATTTGACGTTTATGACTATCGTGGAGATAAATTAGCGGAAAAGCTTGAAAGCTATCTTGTTAAAGGTAATATTTGTGCCATTGTGTACAGTAATCCGAACAATCCTTCATGGATATGTTTCAATGAGCAAGAACTTGAAACAATAGGACATCTGGCGACAAAATATAATGTAGTGGTCATGGAGGATCTTGCTTATTTCGCTATGGATTTCCGCCGGAATCTCAGTATACCTTTTGTTCCGCCATACCAAGTTACCGTAGCTCGTTATACAGAAAACTATATGTTGTTCATCAGTGGAAGCAAAGCTTTTAGTTACGCTGGTGAACGTATTGGGGTCGTTTGTATTTCGGACAATCTTTTCCATAGATATTATGATGATTTAGGAAAAAGGTATGAAGGTTTGCCTTTCGGTCTTGTTTATTCAACGCGTATGCTTTATGCTTTATCATCCGGAACGAGCCACAGTGCGCAATACGCATTGGCTGCAATGCTTAAAGCGGCCTCAGACGGGACGTATGATTTTCGTAAGGATATAGGCGTTTACGGTCAAAGGGCGCATAAATTGAAAGAAATATTCTGTAGACATGGTTTTCGTATAGTGTACGACAAAGATTTGGACGAGGACATTGCGGACGGATTCTATTTTACAATAGGTTATCCTGGCATGACTGGAGGAAGATTGGCACATGAATTAATGTATTATGGCGTTAGTGCCATCTGTCTTTCCACTACAGGCAGTCGTCAGCAAGGACTTCGTGTATGCACTTCGTTTATTGAAGACAGGCAGTTAGAAGAACTTGACAGGCGAATGGCTTTGTTCAATGAAAATAATCCAGTGTGATGAATTGTTGTATTCATGATTTTAAGAAGGTCATGTTTTAAAATGTAAACTGCCGTCTTCTGGCAAGTTAAAGGCCGTGTTTGGGACTCTCAAACACGGCCTTTTGCTCTTCTGTCTGCTTTGCTGCTTATTCAAGTAAGAAGTCCAGTATCCCTCGCATGATAGCCGAACGTTTTTTCTCCGATGTTATGCATTCAAATGGAAATCCTATGGTGAATGTTCTGCTATCTTTCCCGTCGTATGCCACGCATACAGAGTGGCCTTCGTTATTTGTCAAGGCGCAGAATGCTTTGCCTATCGGACTGATCAGGTCTATTGTTGTTGAAGCATAATGGTCTTCATTTAATGTCGTGTATATGTCGAACGACGTACCCATACCCGTTATTGTATTACTGAATGAGGGGCGCACGGAGCCATTGTATGTAACATGCAGGACATTCTTCAAAAAATCGGCCTCGTCATCCTTCCTCATGTCACTGCCGATATATGCTCCGCTTACGAGCATGTTGCCTCCGCGTTGCACATATTTTTCTAACAAGTCTTGAAGTTCGGGAGTAAATGTCTTGTAATACTTTAATGAACGGCCGTCATCTTTTTCAAGGCCAAGTATCATGTCAATACAGTCATATTTATCCAGGTTGACAATGTTTTTACCGAGGGAGTATTTTGAACAACTTACGATATTGTACCTGTTGGCTTTCATCATAGCACGTGCGTGAACGGGAATATAGTTGAACTCATTTCCGCGTATAATGTGTCCTTCAAGTTCGTTCCCGCTGTATCCTAATCCTCCAGGACCTTCGGTCCCGATTTTTGTTTTATCAAAACATATCTGCGAGCCGCAATATCCAAGTGTTTTGTCAAGACAAACACCGATGTCAGCGTTTAAGTCAAACCCTTGACTGTATTCATTGTTTATTATTGCAGGAGCAGACAATCGCTGAAATCCATTGACGATAAGAATCGTCTTGGTTGCGTGAGGATTATAGACTGCCGATATTACCTCCGTCGGGAAACTTTCCCCACCTTCATTAGCCGCTGTAAGCTTAAAGCTATATAACGTATTGGGCATTAGTTTGATTTTGCAGGCTGTTCCTTTTATTTTAATGCCGTTATCAAAGTCATAGCCGTTGATTGCCGTGTACAGGACATAGAATGTCGGTACGGCTGTAGGCTCGTTTACATCATCCTGCCTGTCCCATTTTAACATAACAGTGTCATTAGCGACAAAATCAACGCAAAAATTTTCAGGGGCAAGTGGTGATACCACATATGGTTTACCATGCATTCCGGCGTTAAACCTAAGAATTGATTTATACAAGCTTCTGGCATAAGTAAACCGGAAGTTCGGGTCTTGTCCCATTGTCATGTCGGGAAAATTCTGATGCGACATTGTCTCTATAATTGCAGAAGGGATGATTGGACATCTTGTCTCTGCATAATTCCGGTCATACAGATATCTTCTGTTCCATTTTCCGTACTTTCTTATAATGTCACGGTTGGTCCCGTTTAACAGATAGTCAGCAAATGTTCTTGAATGGAAGCGCGACATGCCGGAAGCAAGTAATCCTCCATTGGCCGACGTCGTGCATATAGACAATGATCCGATAATAGATGAATAATCTTTTGAAAAACCGGCGTCACTATGTACTGCCAACGACAGTTCAAGGGGTACATTCAAGCCTGCTTCATTAGGGGCGAAACATGATCCACCTGCAAGCCAGTTCGTCATGTATGGTCTTGAATAAATGTCTTCCTTGTAATCATCAGTCCCGTTTTTAGCATAATACACGCTTTCCGGTGCACCAGCCCATTGAGCATAGTATCTGGACCCTTCCAGGCATTTGGGTAATCCGCTTGTTTTGCCTCCTCTGGCAACCACACCCATACCACCACCGAATCGTACTGCATCTGCAGTGACGACACCTTCGTAAGAACTTTCGTTTGTTAATACAACGCGATTGTCAGAATTGCAACCATAATCAAAATCAAATGTTCCAAGGTATACCCATGTTCCTCCGCCCATTCTTTGATTTACATTGAAAACTGTTTGCCTTCCTTTATGGTATACTATGTATTTTGCATCGGGTACACTTTGCGGCAGAGTGGGATAACTTACATAAACGGCATAGCGGCCACTTTTGGTGAAGCCTGGCTGATATGAGATTTCGCAATCTTTAACTCTTGATGCTTGAACCATGCGTGTAGTTCCTTCCTTGAAAGGATTGGTCTTGTCTCCGTATATCTTGCCAAAATTTGCAAAGCCTTTTATACCAGAGTTTTGCCATTTTTTATTAATGTTTACCTCTGTATAGTACGGTAACAATATTTCATTGTCATTATCAACAATTATCTCGTTTTTCTGCCAGTCTCTTTCACGTGGAGTGAATACAATTGCACCGGCATTTTCGAGCATGGGAATTAAGTATGGTACAACTATGGTTTGCGTGAAGAGGTCTTCATTCGTGCAAAACATATTAGGACGTTGCCATTCCCATCGGTCTTTGTTTTGATTGAAATATCTGCCGTGACTTGCCCAAACTGATACATGTTTGTTCTGTAATCCTTTTGTTATTTCAATAGGTTTTGATTTGTTTGTTACCCACGGTAATCCTTTATACTCTACCTTTGTTCTGATTTCTTTAATTGGTTTGGAGCTTTTCTTATTTCCTTGCTTATTATTTTGAGGTTGTGAAACAATGTTGCGGTGGGTTCCGCAGGCAGCAAGTACGATGCAGGTTAAAAATATGTATATGTATTTTTGCATGATTAATCTCCGGTAGTAAAATTTTCGGGATGTCTTCCTTTATAGTTTTTAAAATAACTCTTTATATCGGACATGTCTTTGTCGATATCGCCATCGGGAATTATATATTTATTGCATTGGATTAGTTTACGTCCATAATCCAGGCCGTATAATAATATCGGTATTTGCGCCTTAAGCGCGATGTAATAAAAACCACGCTTCCATTCAGGATTAGCAGAACGTGTACCTTCTGGCGTAATGCACAAATGGAATGTTTCCGCATTATAGGCTATATCGGCTATTAGGTCTGTCATTTTACAGTGCTTGTTCCTCCATACTGGTACGCCACCTATTTTTCTGAAAAAGAATCCAAGCGGCCAAAAGAACCATTCTTTTTTCATCATAAAGTTTACTTTCATCCTTTCGGCCCTCATATAAAGTTGGCCGATAATGAAATCCAGATTACTTGTGTGAGGAGCAAGGCAGATTATATATTTGTCTGAATGATGCACTGTTACGTCTTTTTTCCAACCTAACAGTGTGTATAAAATCCATCCGCAAATCTTATGGCACATGATTTGTTGTGATGACAATTAAAGATTTGAGATGGTATCGGTTATTTCTTCTATTTGAGTCGTAAATTCGTCTTTCAGGTTTCTGAAATAAGCTTTGGGTTTTATTCCAGGTTCAATATGTGAAACCCTGCAAATATAGTCATTCCTTATTATGACTATGGAAGTCAATAATGCGTTGATTTCATCTTTTTTATTATTGTTATATAATGATGCCGCAACGCATTCTGAAAACAGATCCTGACAGATGTAGTTGATTATTTTTTTTAGCTCACGTTTATTTGCCATAATATCCTTCTTTTATTATCCTAAAATATTTTCACGTATAGAAAAAGCATTCAATACGTATTTTCTCGAAGCAAATATAGGAAATAAAAAATTAAAAATGGCGTGTTATCGAAAAAAAACATTATTTTTTTCAATTTATTTTATTTCTTTTCCTATATGGACAAAAATTAGTAAATTTGCACATCAGAAACATGAATGATATTTTTATACATTAAAACTCAAAAATTAAATTAATTGTCATGGAGAAAAGTGCATTGCAGCAAGCCAGAAAGGCTTATCTTCCGAAATTGCCGGAAGCTCTCAAAGGTTATGTTAAGGTAAAAGAAGGCGCTCCGACAAATAGTGTTGACAATCAGGAGGAAATAAAGAAATTGTTTCCCAATACCTATGGAATGCCAATAGTAGAGTTTGAGCCAAGTGACGTTGAAGCTGGTCAAGCCATGAATGTTGGTGTAATTCTTAGCGGCGGACAAGCTCCTGGTGGACATAATGTAATTACAGGTCTGTTTGATACAATAAAGAAGATGAATCCAGATAATAAATTATACGGCTTCATCTTAGGTCCTGGTGGACTTGTTGACCATAAATATATGGAAATAACCGCTGATTTTATTGATGACTATCGTAATACTGGCGGTTTTGATATGATTGGTTCCGGACGTACAAAATTGGAGAAGGTCGAGCAGTTTGAAAAAGGAATAGAGATTGTTCGCAAACTCGGAATAAAAGCTCTTGTTATAATCGGTGGAGACGACTCTAATACAAATGCTTGCGTTTTAGCAGAGTATTATGCTGCAAAGAACTATGGAGTTCAGGTTATAGGGTGTCCTAAGACTATAGATGGTGATTTGAAAAACAGCCAAATTGAGACTTCGTTCGGATTTGATACTGCCACGAAAACTTATTCTGAATTGATTGGCAATATTGAAAGGGATTGTAATTCAGCTCGTAAGTACTGGCATTTTATAAAACTAATGGGACGCTCGGCGAGTCACATCGCATTAGAGTGTGCACTTCAGTGCCAGCCGAATATTTGTCTTGTTTCCGAGGAAATCAAGGCAAAGAACATGACATTGAACCAGATTGTCGAGAATATATGCGAAGTTATTTCTTATAGAGCCACTCAAGGAAATAATTTTGGTGTAATTCTCGTACCTGAAGGACTTATTGAGTTTATTCCTTCAATAGGTAAACTGATAGAGGAACTTAATGATTTGCTTGCTGCCCACGGAAATGATTATAAGGGACTTGATCCTGTTGCACAGCGTGAATATATCATGGCTCATTTGAGTGAAGAGAATAAGCAGACTTTTGCTACATTGCCAGATAATGTAGCACGCCAATTGTCTTTGGATAGGGATCCGCATGGAAATGTACAGGTTTCTTTGATTGAGACTGAGAAGCTTTTGTCCGACATGTGTGCCGCCAAGTTAGCTCAGTGGAAGGCTGAAGGTAAATATACTGGCAAGTTCTCTGCTTTGCATCATTTCTTCGGATATGAAGGACGTTGTGCAGCTCCTTCTAATTTCGATGCCGATTATTGTTACGCATTAGGAACAAGTGCTGCCCATCTTATTGCAAATGGCAAGACTGGATATATGGCAATCGTAAAAAATACTACCGCGCCTACAAGCGAATGGAAAGCAGGAGGTGTTCCTATCACTATGATGATGAATATGGAACGTAGAAATGGTGAAATGAAACCTGTTATCCGTAAGGCTTTGGTCGAGTTGGACGGCAAACCGTTCAAGGAGTTTGAGAAGCAACGTGATCACTGGGCAAAAGAGACATGCTACATATACCCGGGTCCAATACAATATTGGGGACCATCTGAGGTTTGTGACAGACCGACCAGAACTTTAGCCTTGGAGCAAGAATAATCTTGTTGTATTATAAGATTAAGTATTTTAGGGGTGGTTTCTATGACCACCCCTAATTTTAAAAGTATGCGGAATATACATAAGACAAAATCGACTAAAAAGAGAACCGCAACACGGAAGGGGCGGAATCGAACATCTGGAAACGCAAGAAACAACAGAGGAGGCATACATAAGTTGATAGGCAGATATCCTCGTTGGGCTTGGTGGATAGGTGGTTTGTGCGTAGTTGTGTTTTATGTATGGATTTTTTATTATATATTCGTAGGCCCGTTTGGCTTCCGCTGGAGAGCTTTGTATGGTGATGCCAAATATCCCGAAGGATATGAAATAAGGGGAATAGACATAAGCCACCATCAAGGAAATATCGATTGGGAATTATTGCGCAATGCAATGATTGAGAAATGTCCGATAAGATTCATCCTAATCAAGGCGACTGAAGGAACAACAATAGTAGATTCAAAATTTAAGGAAAACTTTAACAATGCCCGCGAATATGGCTATATTCGTGGTGCTTATCATTTTTGGAGTAACAAGTCTTCAGCAAGGGAACAAGCTTATTTCTTTCTTAATAATGTCTTTCTGTTAAAAGGAGATCTTCCACCAGTTTTGGATATTGAAAACAAACCGGATACGGTCTCTGTTGAAGATTTCCAACGTGACGTGCTTACATGGTTGCATATAGTTGAAGACAGATATCACGTGAAACCGATTATATACACGTATTATAAATTCAAGATGAAATATCTAAATGATCCGGTTTTCGACGATTATCCTTATTGGATCGCACACTATTATGTTGATAAAGTGGAATATGCCGGTGAATGGAAATTCTGGCAACACACAGATGCGGGGCGTTTACCTGGTATTAAAGGATATGTCGACTTTAATATTTATAATGGCAGTTATTATGACTTACGTAAGCTGACAATTGGTAATTGATTTAATTTGTGAATTTCAACATGCACCATGTGCTAAGTTCTGATTTCCCGACTAATTTAAGTCCATGAGATTCGGCTTTTGTTATGAGTTTATCAGCATCTTGAACATAGAATCCGCTTAATAACAATATAGCTCCTTGATTCATTTTATTGACATACATTGGCATGTCTGCCAATAAAATGTTGCGGTTGATATTTGCAACTACAATATCAAACTTTGTGTCAATTGAGTTGAGCGCGTTGGCATCGCCTAATATTGCTTTTACATTATTTACGTTGTTGAGCATGCAGTTGTGTATTGTGTTCTTTACGCTCCATTCATCAATGTCATATCCAACAATAGTATTAGCACCTGATTTGGAAGCAACAATAGATAATATGCCTGTTCCGCAACCGCAGTCAAGAACGGATTTATTGTTCAGATTCATGTCAAGCAGTTCACTGATTATCATGGCTGTTGTTTCATGAGTGCCAGTGCCAAAAGCCTGCTTAACATCAATTGTTATATCTATATAATTATTCCCGACGTGTTCTTTGTTATGCAATGTGTCATGAATGATACATTTGTCCTTAATTACAATAGGCTCAAAACCTTCTTCTTCCCAAGTCTTGTTCCAATTTACGTCATCAATTTGATTTATCGTGTATGATATGGAGATTCCAGAAATTGGCAAATTGGATATGTTCTCGTCCAATATTGATTTATTGAATAATCCTTCCTGGACATAACCGATTAGGAAATTTCCGTCTTCTTCAAACGATTCAAATCCGGCATCTCCCGCATACTCACACAAAATATCTTTTGCAATTTGTAGCAATGCCATGTCTTCAATATCGTTTCCGCCCTTGTGGGCTATTCTGAATTCCGCTTTAAGATACTTCATATATACTTGTTAAATTCTTCTGCAAATGTATAAAAAATAGGGAAAAACCTATCATGATTTAGGGTTTTTCCTTATTTTTGCATTATAAAACGCCATACATTTGTATTGAATTAAATTCACGAAATTAAGGAGATAAAAATATGGAAGCTAAAAGGATTGTTTTTGCTGTAGCTTTATTTTGTTTTATTTGTTCCTGTGTACAGGCGCAGGATGATATGTACTTTACTCCAAAGAAAAGTGATAAAAAAGAAATAAGACAAGAAAAAGTTACGTTCTATAATGGTTCGTCAAGAAATGTTGATGAGTATAACAGACGAGGGCAGTTTGCAAGTTCATATTTTAATTTGGACTCGGACACTTTGTATAGCGATGTGATAGAGTTTGATACGGATTCTACATTGAGTTCAATCAAAGACTCTGTTGTTGAAAGTGGCGATTTTGAATATTCTTATACCCCTGAAGATGATTATGTTTATACCCGCCAAATGTGCAGGTATGATGATTTTTATTGGTATGATCCGTGGTGGTATGGATGGTATGGCCCTTATTGGTACAGAAGTCCTTATTGGTATGCAGGATGGTGGTATGACCCATGGTACGACCCGTGGTATTATGGCTGGCACAGACCTTGGGGGTGGTATTACCCTGGATATTGGTATGGTTCTTATTACCGGCCATATGTAGGAGTTACAGGAACGATGAATCATGGGAGAATCTATGGACATGGCGGAGGTTCCGGCAATAACTTTAAAGGTTATCGTGGAACTGTAAATGACAGGAATAACAATCGCAATTTTAACAATAACAGGTATAATAACCGCTACAACAATTCAAATTACAATAATCGTTTTAGAGGCAATCGACAGAACAATAATTGGCAGAACACTCAAAGCAGGCCTTCTTATAATAACAATTCGTTCGGCGGAAACCGTAGCGGAGGTTCGTTCCGTGGTGGCGGCTCGTTTGGCGGAAGCCGTGGAGGCGGTGGTGGCGGCGGTTTCAGAGGTCGCAGGTAATTTTATCAGGATTAAAGTATTTAAATTAAATTCAGAATTATGAAACGCTCATTATTAATATTCTTTTCAGCATTTACGGCAGCAAGTCTTTTTGCGCAAGAAACGTATGAGAACGCAAACATTGCAGCGGAAGACCTTAACGGGACGGCTCGTTATGTCGGAATGGGAGGAGCAATGGACGCTTTAGGAGCCGACATATCAACCATAGGAACGAATCCGGCCGGTATAGGCTTGTTTAGGCATTCTACGGCAAATGTATCTTTCGGGTTTGTTTCACAGCAAGGTGGCAAGAGCTTTGCTGACGGGAATAAGACAAATATGAGTTTTGACCAAGCCGGATTTGTCTATTCACGCAGGACGGGCAGAAATTCTTTCTTGAATTTGGCGTTCAATTATCACAAGAGCTGCAATTTTGATTATATTCTTTCTGCTACCAATGCGCTTAACGGTGCTTCACAAAACAAGTTATCGTATATGAAAGGAGCTGAAGGAGTTTTCAATGTCTATACTGACAATAATGGAACCATAATGGCAAACGACAATACTTTTAGTCAGGTAGACTACCTATATTATAACGCCCTGCTCTCTGACGAAAATGGTGATTTCTACTTTAACAATGCCAATGGATACATGTTCAATAGATCTAATTCCGGATATATCGGAGAGTATGACTTCAATATTAGCGGAAATATTAACGACAGGGTATACCTTGGCCTGACATTCGGCATTAGCGATGTCAACTACAAAGGATATAGTGAATATACCGAAACCCTTGCCGATGCGAATGGTGCAGGTATTGGCAATGTTACGCTTGCTGATGAACGCCGCATAGACGGTACAGGTTTTAATGTTAAGGCTGGTATTATTTTCAGACCGATAGAAACGTCTCCATTCCGTATAGGCTTTTCTGTTGCCACGCCCACATGGTATGACTTGACGACTTCAAATTATACTATATTACGCAACGGTTCTAATGTCGGAATGTATGATTCCGGGGAGATAGGGGAAAGTTATGATTTCAAGTTATACACGCCGTGGAAGTTTGGTGTAAGTCTCGGTACAACATTCGGTAATTATCTTGCCGTAGGTGCGGGGTATGAATATGCTGATTATGGTAATCTTGACACTCGGGTTAATACAGGTGGCGGGTATGATTGGTATTATGATGAGTATTATGAGACATCTGCAGGTGACAGGGCTATGAATTCGCATACAGAAAGTACTCTTAAGGGAGTGAGTACAGTGAAGCTTGGTCTTGAGTATAAACCGATGAGCCAGCTGGCGATAAGGTTGGGATATAATTACGTTTCACCAATGTACGATGAGAATGGATATAAAGACGGAACAATTAATTCTCCCGGTTCATATTACAGCTCATCTACAGATTACACCAATTGGAAGGCTACTAATAGAATAACTTGTGGAATTGGATATAATGTAGGTAAGCTTTCTTTGGACTTGGCATACCAGTATTCAATGCAGAGCGGTGATTTCAGCCCGTTTACTAATTATTATGCTTCGGCGGAAGATGGCCCCGAGTATGATAATATTTGCAATGCTGTGAAAGTGGACAACAAGCGCCATCAACTACTGTTCTCGATAGGTTATCATTTTTAATAAATAATTATTGTTCCGGATTAATAACCGGATGCAATGTAAAAGGCGGCGTTTCATACAGTGAAACACCGCCTTCTGTCGTATAAAATGCCGTGAATCGTGTGACAGAATACGGCCTTTTGCAAAGTAGCGCATGATGGTCAGTATTGTTAGTAGCATTTTTATTATGTATACTTCAATGAAAATAGATTTAAACTTTTGCGTAATTTTTTGTAATGACGATTTTTTTCCGTAACTTTGCGCCTCAAATAATAATGTTGAGTAAATAATAAAACGAAACGATATGGCTGGAAAATTTGCCGAACATAAAGGTCTTGATTTGACCGCAACAAACAAGACCGTATTGAATGAATGGAATAAGAACGACGTGTTTCACAAATCAATAACCGAGCGTGAAGGATGTCCGCAATTTGTATTTTTCGAAGGTCCTCCTTCTGCTAACGGCCATCCTGGCATTCATCATGTTTTGGCACGCACGATAAAAGATACTTTCAACCGTTATAAAACGATGAAAGGTTACCAGGTGTTCCGTAAGGCGGGATGGGATACGCACGGACTTCCTGTAGAATTGGGCGTGGAAAAAGAGCTTGGCATAACGAAAGCTGATATTGACAACGTTGAATCTGAAAAGTATATTTCGGTAGAGGATTATAACAAGAAATGTCGTGAAAATGTGATGAAGTTCACTGCCGAATGGCGTGACTTAACTGAGAAGATGGGATATTGGGTCGATCTTGATCATCCCTATATCACTTATGACAATAAGTATATCGAGACTTTGTGGTGGCTTTTGAAACAACTTTATGACAAGGATTTGCTTTATAAAGGATACACCATACAGCCATATTCTCCAGCGGCAGGCACTGGATTGTCCAGCCATGAGCTTAACCAACCCGGATGTTATCGTGACGTTAAAGATACTACGATGACGGCGCAGTTTGCGATGACTGACCCAAAGCCAGAAATGGCAGAGTGGGGCAAACCGTATTTCCTTGCCTGGACGACAACACCATGGACGCTTGCGGCCAACTCTGCATTGTGCGTAGGGCCAAATATAGACTACGTGGCGGTGCAGACATATAATCCTTATACAGGAGCGCCTGTTACGGTTGTACTTGCGGAAGTGCTCATGTCTTCATATTTCAACGCCGCCGGTGCTGATAAAGACTTGGCATCTTATAAGAAAGGTGATAAGGTAATACCATATAAGGTAGTAGCTCATTACAAGGGTACAGACCTTGCCGGAATGAAATATGAGCAGCTTTTACCTATGATTAAACCGATGAGTGATGGTGCATTCCGTGTAATCCTTGGTGATTATGTTACAACCGAGGACGGTACTGGTATTGTCCATATCGCTCCTAATTTTGGTGCCGATGATGCCATCGTTGCCAAGAAGGCCGGTGTGCCTCCTATCGTACTAATAAACAAGAAAGGTGAACAGCGTCCTGTCGTAGACCTTGAGGGTAAGTATTATGTCATTGAAGATCTTGACGACGAGTTTGTCAAGAAATATGTCAATGTAGAAGCATGGAACAGATATGCCGGCAGATATGTCAAGAATGCATATGACGATAAGCTCACCGATAAGGACGAGACTTTGGATATATCTATTTGCATGGACTTGAAAGCAGAGAACAAGGCATTCAAGATAGAGAAGCATGTCCATAATTATCCTCATTGCTGGCGTACGGATAAACCAATTCTATACTATCCGCTCGACAGTTGGTTTATTCGTTCTACTGCTTGTAAGGAACGAATGGTAGAACTGAACAAAACAATTAACTGGAAGCCGGAAAGTACTGGTACCGGGCGATTTGGCAATTGGCTCGAGAATCTTAATGACTGGAATCTAAGCCGTAGCCGCTTTTGGGGTACTCCGTTGCCTGTTTGGCGTGACGAGGATGGTGACGAGCTATGTATCGGTTCATTGCAGGAGCTGTATGACGAAATCGAAAAGAGTGTATCGGCAGGTTTCATGCAGTCGAATCCATTGAAAGACAAAGGTTTCGTTCCTGGCGATTATTCCCAAGAGAATTATGACAAGATAGATTTGCATCGTCCTTATGTCGATAATATCATATTATGCAGTAAGGCCGGAAAACCAATGAAGCGTGAGACTGACTTGATTGACGTATGGTTTGACTCCGGTAGTATGCCTTATGCGCAGGTGCATTATCCTTTTGAGAACGCTGATGCAATAGACAAACGCATAGCTTTTCCTGCCGATTTCATAAATGAGGGTGTAGACCAGACGCGCGGTTGGTTTTTCACTTTACACGCTATTGCAACGATGGTGTTTGACAGCGTTGCGTTTAAGAATGTTATTTCAAGCGGCCTTGTTCTTGACGCAAAAGGAAACAAGATGAGCAAGCGCTTGGGAAATGCTGTCGACCCGTTTGAAACAATAGAGAAATATGGTGCTGATGCAGTGCGTTTTTATATGTTGACAAATTCATCGCCATGGGACAACCTTAAGTTTGATCCCAATGGAGTGGATGAAGTGCGCCGTAAGTTCTTTGGTACTTTGTATAATACATATTCCTTCTTCAGCCTGTATGCCAATGTTGACGGTTTTGACTATTCACAGGAAGAGGTGCCAGTTTCAGAGCGTCCAGAGATTGACCGGTGGATATTGTCCGAACTTAATTCTCTGATAAAAGGTGTAGACAATGCTTTGGCAGATTATGAACCTACAAAGGCAGGACGTCTTATTGATACCTTCGTGAACGATGATTTAAGTAATTGGTACGTACGTTTGAACCGTAAACGTTTTTGGGGCAAGGAAATGAGTAAGGATAAATTATCCGCTTACGAGACTCTGTATACTTGTCTTGAGACGGTTGCCAAGCTTTTGGCTCCGTTCTCGCCGTTCTTTGCTGATCAACTATATATGGACCTTATACATGCCACAGGACGTTCTGGCGCATTGTCAGTGCATCTTGCCAAGTTCCCTGTTGCTGATGAAAGTCAGATGGATGAGGATTTGCAAGCCCGCATGAAGATGGCGCAAAAAATTACGTCTATGGTGCTTGCGCTGCGTCGTAAAGTCAACATAAAGGTTCGCCAGCCATTACAGTGTATAATGATTCCGGCAATAGACGACGTTCAGAAGCAGCATATCGAGGCTGTAAAGGATTTGGTTTTGAATGAAGTCAATGTCAAAGAACTGAACTTTGTGGAAGGTACAGGTGTCCTTGTTAAGAAAGTTAAGTGCAATTTCCGTACAATGGGAAAGAAATACGGAAAGCTTATGAAGGGTATAGCTGCACAAACCTCAGTTCTTAGTCAAGAAGAAATAGTTGCTTTTGAACGTTCTGGTGAGTTGAGATTAAACGTTGACGGACAGGATGTTACGGTTCTTGTTGACGATGTTGAGATTATCAATGAGGACATCCCTGGATGGTTGGTTGCAAATGATGGAAATCTTACGGTTGCTTTGGAGGTCGAACTTAACGATGAGTTGCGGAACGAAGGCATGGCACGTGAGCTGATAAACAGGATACAGAACTTGCGTAAAGAATGTGGCTTGGAAATAACTGACCGTGTGAATGTTACGATTTCTCCGAGCGAGAATATAAATGCGGCTATAAATGCATTTGCTGATTATATCAAGGGCCAGGTTTTGGCAGACGATATTGTTATCGCAGATAACGACGGATGTGAAATAGACCTTGATGATATTACAGCACGCATAAAAGTCGAAAAAGTGTAATTTCATATTAACTTTTAAATATATCTATTATGGCAGAAAAAACACGTTACAGCGATGAGGAGCTTGAAGAGTTCAGAGGAATAATAAATGACAAGCTGGCGTTGGCTCGGCGTGATTATAACCAAATGATGAGAACGTTGATGAACGCCGACGGTAATGACGTTGACGATACGTCGCCAACATACAAGATACTGGAAGAGGGTAGTGCTACTCAAAGTAAAGAGGAGCTTATCCAGCAAGCAAGTCGTTTGCAAAAATTTATACAAGGACTTGAGGCTGCTCTTGTAAGAATCGAAAACAAGACATATGGAATTGATCGTATCACGGGCGAACTAATACCCAAGGAGCGCCTGCGTGCTGTTCCGCATGCAACGTTGAGCGTAGCCTCAAAGAATGCCAGAAAGCGTTAAATGGGAAATTCGAATATTATCAGGAGAAAAGGGTTGACAATCGGTTTGATTGTCTTGCTGTTGCTGGTCATTGACCAAGTGATAAAGATTGAGGTTAAAACTGGGATGTACCTGCATGAAAGCATACGGGTAACGGATTGGTTTTATATCAGTTTTATCGAGAACAATGGGATGGCATTCGGCATGACGATAGTGAACAAACTGGTTCTCAGCCTTTTTCGTATCTTTGCAATAAGCGTTGTTGGATGGTATTTGTTCAGGCAGATCAAGCATAACGCAAGGACCTTGTGGGTTGTTTGTCTCGCACTTGTTTTTGCAGGTGCAATAGGCAACTTGATTGACTGTATGTTTTATGGCTTGATTTTCAATGCATCTTCACCTTATTATGTATCCTATTTTGTTCCATTTGGTCATGGATATGCTCCGTTCCTTATGGGAAAAGTAGTGGATATGTTCTATTTCCCGTTAATCGTGACAACGTGGCCGGAGTGGGTCCCATTTGTCGGAGGCGATGAATTCGTCTTTTTTAGTCCTGTATTCAATTTTGCCGATTCATGTGTAAGTGTTGGAGTCATATTGATTCTGTTATTTTGCCGTAAGGAATTGTCGCAAATTTCATTTAAAAGGAAATGAGAATTTCGCGTTTTATCCCATTTATAATGCTGTTGGCTTTGTGCTTTTCATGTAAGCCACAGGTGCCTGATGAGTATCTTCAACCTGATGAATTTGAAGATGTATTATATGATTATCATTTGGCTGATGCCATGGCCGGTAATGGTGATAACGCGGATAATGAGTCATATGGCGTTGTTCTATATCGACAGGCCGTATTACGTAAATACGGAATAACGCAAGCAGAGTTTGACAGCTCGTTGGTTTATTATATGCGACATGCTGATCGACTCCATAAAATATATGAAAACCTTTCGAAAAGATTTGAGGATGATGCAATGGCATTAGGAGCATCAGCCAATGATATTCGACAATTTGGGGACATGAAGTCAGTACGGGATACATCAAATTTATGGCGCGGGGTACCTTCGGCAATGTTTTTGCCGAAAGCACCGTACAATGTCATGACTTTCGACATTACCGCAGACAGCACTTATCAAAAAGGTGACAAACTGATATTCAGTTTTAATTGCGATTTTGTATATAAAGAAGGAGGCAAGAATGCGATTGCATTGTTGGCTGTGCAATTTAAGAATGACAGTGTGGCAAGCAGTACAGTACGTATGTCTTCGAATTCAAACTACAGTGTTACGGTGTCTGATGGTGCAATGTTAGGAATAAAATCAATTAAAGGTTTTATATATCTTGACAATCGGACTCTCAGGCGCGAACCAGAGGGAGGGAATAATCTTAAATTAATGTTTGTCAACAACATCCGTTTAGTCAGGCTGCGTAATAAAGGAAATGCAACAAATGTGCAAGCGCCAGCAACTTCCAACCACCTACGGATTGATACTTCAAGCAATAAGGTGAAATCCATTCCTGCCGAAAAAGTTACTCCGTCTGAACCAAAAGATGTCCAGCCTATGAAACATCGGTTGATGCCTGCAACTAATGTCGGCAAGCCGTTGAAAATGTCTAAAATACAACCAGCCTCTGCTGGAGAGGAAAGTCGTAAAAGATAATTTGTATGTGTTCGATTATAACAAATGTTTTTTATGATTCATCAGTATGGTGTAAATAGGGTTATAATGGATGGTGTGCAATATTTGCAATGTATTGTTACCATTAAAGATGATGAAATTATTGATTTCCGAACATTTACAGAAGAACAGCCTTTTACAGAATGGGTTGGAGGAACGATAGAGATTATTCGTAAAAACAATAAAATGGTTATTAAGCGCTGATATTTTCATTGCGCGTCAAATTTCATTATTATGCGATATATAAAACATGGCCTTTTAGATTATAAAAGACCATGTTTTATGTTCTGATAGGTGCTCTTTTATAATTTAAAAGGCCATATTTCATATTTTACTTATATGTGGAATTAGGGTTAACACGCATTGACTTCATCTATTTCATTTGAATAAACATACCACAGATAACCTTTAACATTATTATATCCCATGCTTTCAAGTAAGTGTATATATTGTTGAACCTGTTGTTTATATTCATCTCGTGGTTTACCGAACTTAAAATCAATCACTTTGGTTTCATTCCCATCGGTAATTACCCTGTCAGGACGTCGTTCACAAACCTTGCCAGTAGCATTGTCATATGAAAGAATACTGCACTCATTAAAGACATTCCAACGACGGTCAAACCAATCTGAAATTTTTTTATCGGAAAGTCTTTTGTTTAACAAATCCGACATTTTCTCTGCCGTTATATGGTCATCATAAAGTATGCCTTCATATTCCAATTGTTTTAAAGCGTTTGCTATATCATCAGTCGTACGGATTGTTGAAAATAATTTATGCAGTATATTTCCGGTTTTGATATAATTGTCATCGTCTTTATTGTCTTCATTATTTGCGATGAAATCGAGACTTTTATTACTTTGCCTGAATTTAACAGGAACATCTGACGTCTTTATTTCGATTCTTTGTTGTTGTATTCGAGTTAAAAAGACGTTTTCGGAAACACTTTCTTTAACCGTTTTCATTGAAGCGCAAAGTGTGCCATAAGTAAATGTGACAGGTTCAGATGATGATGAATCTTTATTTTCTTTTCCATCAACTACGGCACCTTCCAAGCTTTCAGCTAAACTATCAATGCATTCGGAAATAATTTCGGAGCGGCAACCAAGTCCACCACGTGTGCCGTTCTTACGGCCATATATAAAGAGATTCTTACTTGCCCTTGTGAAAGCCACGTAGAGCAAATTAAGATTATCGACTTTGTTCTGTATGTGTTCGTTTTTATAATCTTTTGAATAAATGGTTTCCAATAACTTTTTACTATAGTCAACAGGGACTATTGGCAGTAAATTAAATGGATACTCATCGGGTTTACACCATAGCGTTGTGTCACGGTTTTCAAGAGCCCAGTCGCAAAATGGTATTATTACATTGTCAAATTCAAGCCCTTTGCTTTTATGAATGCTAATAATCCTTATTCCGTTAATCTCATCACTTTGTATCGTTTTATTGCATATTGAGTCGTTCCATTCTTCCATGAATTTGGCTATATTACCAGAATTTCCAGTTATAAATTCTGATATTTGATCATAAAATGCGCAAATATAGGCACTTTGGTTATTAAGTTTGGATAGCTGAAACGAAGAATATATATATTCTACTATTTCAAAAAGTGGCATCTTTGCGAGTTCCGCAATACACTCGGTGAATGTTGCCGGCAATAAATAATCAATGCCTTTGTTACCTCTTTTTATCTCTGAAAGAATATCACTTATACTGATTTCTGTTCCCAATATTTTCTTTTGGTATGTTACTGCAAGATTGGCTTTCGACAATATATCATCAGGATGCAAAATTAAAGATAGCGCCTGAATAATTGTGTTCACGGCTAATGAGGCATCAAGCCTGAACGCTTCATCGCTTACTATTTTCAAATCTGGATGTTTTTCCATGAGGTAATCGGCAATTATGGGAATATGCCGGTTATATCTTATTAGTATGGCAATATTATTTGCGGATATGCCTGCCGATAACAATTTTTCAATTGTCTCGTCAATCAAGGCAAGCATATTACCTTCATATTCGTCGTCTGTCAACAATTTGATTTTCACCATGCCTTCAGCCTTTTTGTCAGAATTTGCATGTTGACACACGTCCGAATATGCGGTTAACAATTCATTTGATGTACTTTCGTCATTTATTTCGCATTCTTTATTGTACTCGTATTTAGCGGCCAATGTGAAAAATATGTTATTGAATTTAATAATATTACGCTCAGAACGATAATTGACCTGTAGATTCTTAATGTCAACTTTACTTTCAGGCCTGTCAAATTGTGACTCAATACCGTTCAATAACCGCCAATCTCCCGAACGCCAACGGTAGATGCTTTGCTTAACGTCACCAACAATAAGATTATGTGTAAGGTTCTTTCCTTCAAGGTTGTCATTTTTTCCGTCCCCATAATGACTCATGCACTCATTTAACAAGACCTTGAAATTCTGCCATTGTATTGAGCTTGTATCTTGAAATTCATCAATCATTATATGTTCAAGGCTGCATCCTGCTTTTTCAAAAATGAAAGGTGAGTCATTATCTTTGATTAGAGTATGTAGCAAGAATTGTGTGTCACTTAATAGAAATCTGTTTGCTTCGCCATTAAGCTGCCTTACTTTATTCTCGATTCGGTTCAATAAACGTAGTTTATCCAAATGTCTTAGCGTGCAACCGGCTGTTGAATACAATTTCCATTGCTTTTTCCGCTCGTTCTCCGCTTCATGTAATAAATTCAGAAGCTTATCGTTCACTAAAGATACTATTACGTCTCTGTCGGGGCTGGTTTTGCTGGTCCAGCTCTCGGCATTGTCATAACAATTTCTAAAAACGGTGTTAATGCATCGAGAATCGCTGAAATCATTACTTCTAAGTTTATTAAAATAGCTGCTGATCCCATTGCCCTTCTTTGCATATGAAAGCGGTGTAAGGCCTGCATTGGACGTTTCACGTTCAAATGTTACGGCGTATTCGGCCATGCGTTTTTTTGCATTGGTTTGTATGGTTTTAAGACAATCCGTGTAGTTTTTGAAAAAGTCATTTTGTGAAATGGTAGCGCTAAGTTCTTCACCTATTGTTTTATAGAAGTCGCGGAAAATTGTTCTACCGAAATTCTTGACCTGTCCAATAACATTCCAGCTTTTATTTTCGCTGATGTTTGAAAAGATATAGCTTATTAACCACTCCAGCATGATACTTGTTGAATCCAATGATTCTATCAGTTGATCAACTGCTTCTTCCTCAACCTGTATGTCGTTTAATCCGATTTTCAGATTTGCCGTTAAGTCAAGTTCCCTTGCTAAATTACGCAGTATTGATTGAAAAAACGAATCAATTGTTTCTACCCTAAAGTAGTGATAATTATGTATCAAATAATTTAAAGCTAATCCTGCCTGTTTACTTGCCATTCTTTCGTCAATGGATAAGCCTTCACATACAGCTTTCATGTAAACACGTGAGTCCGGCAACATTTTCCATATGCCGTATAGCTGACTAAGGATTCGCAACTTCATTTCTTCAGTCGCTTTATTAGTGAACGTTACTGCAAGAATATTCTTGAAGCAAAGGGGATTGTCTATCAGCAGTTTTATATACTCAACTGCCAACGTGAATGTTTTTCCGCTACCGGCACTTGCCTTATATACTGTTAATGGTTTCATTCTATAAAATAATTGTTTTTCATTAATTTACCAGTCCCTGAACAGTTCAAACCCAAAACGGAAACCGACTCCGTCAAAATCCTTGTTACGTGTTGCCATAAAGAATCCCATGGAAAAAAATCTGTTCGTAAATCCATATCCGTACTCGACATAAGGGTGAAGATGATCAACAAACAAGACATTTATGTATATACGTTCCATTTCCATCAGTCTCCCGATATATGGGATACGTGAAAAAAACATGAGAGGGGATTCGTAAGTTGCGTTGGTACGGACATAATATTCAGACACGTTGTACCAGTTGCTGTTAAGCAGCTGGAATTCTCCAGTCCAATCATCATTCCAACCCCCGGGGATGTTCTCGTCCCTGAAATTTGTATAGTCAAGGAAGTATGAATTTCTGCTTTTTGAGGTATAGAATCCGCTGCCCAACCTTAATGACATACTTCTCAGTGAATAGAAATTCTTTTTCCATGAGACGTCAAACTCGAAACGTTCGTAATCCATGTCCGCGCTACCAATACGTACGCCACGCTCATAATCGGCAGTGATAATCGGACCGCTCCATCCACTAGGGCGGAATTGTATTTCCAATGACGGAGCGAATGAATAATAAGTTGTCGGGCGGTTTGCCGCAACAAATCCCGCTTCATTTACGGCAGAACGCCGGTGGTAAACCATGCCAGGTTTTACACTCCATTTGTTGGACAAATCATAATTTACCATGAATTTCACGTAGAAATCCTTGAAATAGTCAAGCTCCAATTTATCCCAATCTATCGAATCGAGAGACTCGTGCTTGATTTGATCAACAATACTTGAATTTGTTATCCGGTTACCGTTGCCAATGTCCAGTCCAATATAGCCATTACGCCTTTTATTAAAATTAAATCTTATCGGGATGTTGAAGTAGAATTGATTTTGCTTGAATGAGTAGCCAGCTTTAAACTCTATCGAAATGTCCCTATTCAACGAAAATTTGTAACTGCCATTTAATTTTAGCTTATAAGTTACACCACGACGGCCACTATAACTAAGGTAGAGAGGATTAAGTATTGGTGAAATCCTGAACGCACCCTGATCCTTTGCTCCAAAATTGCCTTTTGTCCGGTTAATTACATAGTCGCCAAATGAATTCCACAAAATCTTTTTCCATTTACTTTCCTCTTTTTTTACTTTTACAGTATCAGTCTTGGCCTTGATTGAATCATTCTTTTGGTAAACTTGCTTGATGCTCTCCGGCAAAGGTGTAGGCCTTACTTCGGCCATCAGTTTGCTGTCGTGTGAATTAACGATGGAATCAGGTAAAAATATTGGATTGTCATAAACGGAATGGTATGAAGCCTTTATCTTATTGCCGATAAAATGGAATGTTGCGTCAATGTCACAGGTTTTCGGCAATAATGAGCGAAGGCCGTATTTGCCCATTTCTGCATTTACATGGAAGTTTACCATGTCATATTCGCCGTTGAAACCGATTTTTATTACACGTCCTGATACTCTGTCAACAATAGTTGATCCGCTTATTAGCTGTGTATTATACCGTTTGGGACGGAAAACAATCTCTGCACGGTTATTCGTAAGTAGGGTGATGTCGTACCTGTATAGATTTAAATTGTGCTTGTTGAAAGGGGATAAAATCTGGTTGTCTAATATTGTTACATTATAGATATCGGGCAACAGATACTTCAACATTGTTGTCATCGTATTTTTGTATCTGGGAATCGTTCCTGTATTTAGTTGTCTGGTCGATTCTTTTACGACATTGTCTTTTATGTAAATAGTACTGTATGATTCACCTGCGTACTCCCTGTTACCGCGTGATATGGCATACATTGACGGTATGGCCATGAGGGTAAAATTACGTTTTTCGGTTTTGAAATAGTACCTTATATATATATTTGTATGGATTCCGTCCAACTTGGCAGGCAAACTTTCTTTGTAGGTCAAGACACGTTGCAGAATCAGTGAGTCTGATTCAATCTTGGCGAATGTTCTGGAGGCATGCAGCCATATCAACATTGCACATGCAAATATTATTTTGACGCGACAATTCACAATGCAAATATACAAGTAATTTTCCAAACCCAACTGAATGCCTTGATTATTTTGTATAAGATAAGTTAACTATATGGTAGCGCAGGTACATACGTTTTGCAGCTTTGAATAAGTAGGATAGAGGGCGAAGTCTTTTTAATGTAAGACGACGGTTTGGGGCAATAATAAATAATTAATGTAATGAAAAAGGCATAAAACATTGCAATTTGTCAAATGAAAAATGTATGGTAAAACTTATGAAACAGATGAATGTAGGCTCCTAAGACCCAATCTTTGAACATGATTTTTCGTTCAATAGCGTATGTTATGGCCTTATTTTGGCCGCATTTTATTAAATAGTAATGGTAAAATGCACATAAATAAAGCTCATAAACGCCGTCATTAGCAAGCTTAAAGACGGTGTTTGGCATACTAAAAGACCGCTTTTTACAGTGTCAGTATACCGGATTTATTGCACAAATTAGTAAAAATATCAACAAAAGCCTGAACGACAGATGATTACGTGTGCACACTCAGGCTTGCGTTATTTGCTTGTAAGAGGTAAAATATTTTGAATATTGTGATTATACAGCTTAACGAAATTACAAGATGTTACGATTATTCCAATAATTCAGACATTACGTTACCAATGATGTAGTAATAGACCTTGATTCAGAATATTACGCCATTGCAAATATGGCCAAATAGTATGTAATCTTTGTTATAGTACGAAAATGTCATTAAATACTGCACAAATAATTTGTCAATGTGCAAAAAATACTCTATCTTTGCACAAATTTTCGATTTTTGTGCAATGGAATTAATACCAAGTTTCAACTCTTACATAGAGAAAAGCATTATTGAGCATTGGGATTTAGACGCCCTGACCGATTACAAAGGCATTACACTGCAATACAAGGATGTAGCAAGAAAGATAGAAAAGCTGCACATCATGTTTGAGAATAGCGGTGTTGAGAAGGGCGACAAGATAGCCATCTGTGGACGTAACAGCGCGTGTTGGGCCGTTGCGTTTCTTGCAACCCTTACATACGGGGCCGTGGCAGTGCCGGTACAACATGAGTTTACTCCGGAGCAGGTGTATAACGTTGTTAACCACAGCGAGGCCAAGCTGCTGTTTGTAGGCGACATCGTGGCCAAAACTATTGACGTAACGAAAATGCCGAATCTGGAAGGGGTAATATATATTCCTGACTATTCGCTCGTGGTTTCGCGAACCGATAAACTTACTTACGCTCGTGAACACCTTAACGAATTGTTTGGCAAGAAGTATCCCAAGGCGTTCCGTTCAAACCATGTACACTATTACATGAACCAGGATCCTGAAGAACTTGCTTTGATAAATTACACGAGCGGCACAACAGGCTTTTCCAAAGGGGTAATGTTGCCATACCGTGCGCTTTGGGGCAACCTTGATTTTACAAATAAGGCTATGGGACCTCATATCCCCAAAGGTTCTAATACGGTCAGCATACTTCCAATGGCGCATATGTATGGCATGGCTTGTGAATTCCTGTTCCAATTCTGCCATGGCTGCCATATTTTCTTCTTGACCCGTCTGCCCAGTCCGGCAATAATAGCTCAAGCGTTCACGGACATAAAGCCCGCGATAATAATTGCAGTGCCATTGGTAATAGAGAAAATCATACGTAAAAGTATTTTCCCGAAAACCCAGAACAATAGAATGCGCTTGTTAATGAACATGCCTGTAATTAACAAGAAAGTAAAGCAGAAGGTATGCGAAGAAGTGATGGAGGCCTTCGGAGGCAATATGTACGAGATTGTTGTAGGTGGCGCGCCGTTTAACCAAGAAATAGAATCTTTCTTGAAGAGTATAGATTTCCCCATAACGATGGCATATGGAGCGACTGAGTGCGCACCGATTATTACTTATACGGACTACAAAGATTTTGTGCCGACATCATGCGGCCGGGCTGTTGTACACATGGAGGTAAAAATAGACAGCAAAGATCCGCAAAATATACCTGGAGAAATATTGGCAAGAGGAACAAACGTAATGCTTGGATATTACAAGAACGAAGAGGCCACGCAACAGGTGCTTGACCAGGAAGGATGGTATCATACGGGAGATTTGGGTATCATGGACGCTGATGGGTATATATTTGTAAAAGGAAGGATTAAGAATATGCTGCTCGGGGCAAACGGCCAGAATATATATCCTGAGGAAATAGAGGATAAATTGAATAGTATGATGCTCGTTGTGGAGAGTCTTATCATACAGAAGGGAGATAAATTGGCAGCCTTGATATATCCTGATTATGATGAGGCGAAGAGTCTTGGCTTCTCCAAAGAAGATCTCCAGCATGTAATGGAGCAAAACATGCTGGAGTTGAATCAGATGATTCCGTCATATAGTAAGGTCTCGGCATTTAAGTTACAGGATGAAGAATTTGAGAAAACTCCTAAAAAAAGTATAAAACGTTATCTTTACAAGGATGTTGAAATATAAGTAAAAATAAACGTTATTATGTCTGGTAGTGCGGTGCATTGCGCCGCACTATTTCTTTATATTCAGCATATTACCATGTTTTATTAAATAAATAATTTATTTATAAGTTTGCGCTTGGTATATATCACATTGCCCTTATTCCTGAATTTGCGGCACGATATATCCGGGCATTTCCGCCAATCTCAGTTTGCGTGTTTAGTTTAGGTTAAATTCTCGTTAAACAAGTATATTTTTTCGCGCCATATTTCTCTTGTTTGATATTATTTTGTAAATTTGTAGCTGAATTGCAAGAAAATATGGCACTGGTTATACTTTCCATTTTGCTGATAGGATATGTCCTTATAGCCACGGGATATGCAACAAACGTAAACCGTGCAGCTGTAGCAATGTTTGTCGGTACGGCTGGATGGGTGCTTTATATTTGCTATGGAACGGACTTTGTGATGAATCAGCATCCTGATGGCTATGCTGATTTTCTTGGTGGAGCGGCATCTTCAAGTTCGAACGTCAAGCAATACATAGCTCAAGAGGTTTTTATTAAGTATGTCGGTAAGGGGGCGGAAATAGTATTGTTCCTGCTTGCTACGATGACGATAGTGGAAATATTGAACAATAACGGTTGTTTCGATTTTCTTTCTGAGCTCCTTAAAACGCGTAATAGTAAGAAACTTTTGTGGATAATGTCTATAATGACATTTATTATTTCAGCGAATCTTGACAATCTTACTACAACTACAATGATGCTTGTGATCATGCACAAACTGCTGCCAAACCGTAGGCAGCGCATGATTTATGGCTGCGCGATAGTTTTAGCGGCAAATTGTGGTGGGGCGCTTACCGTCATAGGTGACCCCAACGGTCTTGTCCTTTGGAGTACAGGGGCAGTTACGGCATCGAATTTCTCGGCTTCTCTTGCCTTGCCATGTCTTATTGCTTGGGGCCTGCCAACTTATTGGTTGGGAAGAAGTTTGCCTGACCATACGGACATTCAATGTACAACCATGCCGTACCGTGGAGATGACACGAACCTTAACCGATGGCAGCGCCTTGTTATGCTGATATTGGGTATAGGTGGCTTGTGGTTTATTCCGACATTCCATAATATAACCAAATTGAGTCCGTTTTTGGGCGCTTTGTGTGTCTTATCATTCTTGTGGATAGTCAACGAGATATTCAATCACAAGCTAATGAATGCAGACCAAATGATGCAACGGCCTGTCCCCAGGGCTTTGCAATATGGGATAATACAGCTTATGTTGTTTGTATTGGGTATTATGCTTGCCATAGGTGTCGTGCGCGAGACTGGTATATTGTCGCATGTTACACATTTGCTTGATTTTAACATACACAATGTATGGATAATGGGAGTAATTGCTGGGATTGTAAGCTGTGCTCTTGATTCATTTGCTACTTGTATGAGTTTTATTTCCATATATCCGGTTGTGGATGCAGAAAACTTGTCCCATTTCACAGATTCAAGTTACATGTCCGCTTTTGTGCAAAACGGTATTTACTGGAAGGCTATAGCATACTGCTCGGCCATGGGAGGAAACATATTGCCATTAGGCTCAGTCAGCGGCTTGGCATTAATGAAAATGGAGCGGATACATGTTGGTTGGTATTTTAAGAATGTAGGCTTCATCGCTTTAGTCGGTTGGCTTTTGGGACTTGCGGTAATGTGGTTTTTTAACTGATAATTATTTTAAAGTTACAATAAATTATGGCAAAGATTAAGACTATAGGTATTTTGACGTCGGGAGGAGATGCTCCGGGTATGAACGCGGCTATACGTGCGGTTACAAGGGCTGGTATATGCAAAGGCTTTAATATAAAAGGCATTTACCGAGGTTTTGACGGACTTATTAATAATGAAATTGCCGATTTCACCACGGAAAATGTCAGTGGTATAATAATGTCTGGAGGAACCGTACTTAAGACGGCACGCAGCAATGAATTCAAGACACCGGAAGGACGCAAGAAAGCGTACGACAATATGCAGGCTAACGGTATAGATGCACTGGTAGTAATTGGCGGTAATGGTTCGCTTACAGGCGCAATGCTGTTTGCACAAGAATATGACGTCTGCTGTATTGGACTTCCTGGTACAATAGATAACGACCTTTATGGCACCGATTCAACAATCGGATATGACACTACGCTGAATACAATTGTCGAATGCGTTGACCGAATCCGTGATACAGCCCAGAGCCATGAGCGTATTTTCTTTGTGGAAGTTATGGGACGAGATGCCGGATTCTTGGCTCAGAACAGTGCTATTGCTTCCGGCGCAGAAGCGGCAATTATTCCAGAGGATTCAACCGATGTTGACCAATTGGCGCGTTTCATGGAACGAGGAATACGAAAGAGTAAGAAGAGCTGCATTGTAATTGTATCTGAAAGTCCCAAATGCGGCGCTTTATACTATGCGGACCGTGTGAGGAACGAGTTTCCTGATTATGATGTACGAGTTTCAATCCTTGGCCATCTGCAGCGTGGAGGTAGACCGTCTGCGCATGATCGTATATTGGCAAGCCGAACGGGAGTCGGTGCCGTAGATGCCATATTGCAGGGTCAACGTAACGTAATGGTAGGTGTGCGTAACAACGAGATCGTATATGTACCGCTTAGCGAAGCCATACGTTCGGACAAGCCTTTCGATATGAAGCTCATAACTGTTCTTGATGAATTGAGTATATAATAACAAATCATAAGCAAGAATTAAAGTATTTGAAATGTCTTTTTATTAATGTGAAAAATGCTTACGGATTTGAAAGTTTAACGACATTTATTTTGTGTGTGATAAAACTATTTCGTATTTTTGCGTTTTGAAAAGACATACTTAAAACTTTTAATACATATGGAACAAATTAAAGGACATATTTCCCAGATTATCGGTCCTGTCATAGATGTTTATTTCGACACCAATGGCGGAAATCCTGAGGAAGTGTTGCCCAAAATTTATGACGCGCTTATAGTGAAACGTCCGAACGGCAGCGACCTTGTCATCGAGGTACAGCAGCATATCGGTGAGGATACGGTTAGGTGTGTCGCAATGGACAATACTGACGGTCTTCAGCGTGGATTGCAGGTCGTAGCAACTGGCCATCCTATAATGATGCCAGCCGGAGAGCAAATCAAGGGGCGAATGATGAATGTCATAGGCCAACCTATCGATGGTATGAAACAATTGGACATGAAAGGCTCATATCCAATTCACCGTGAAGCTCCTAAATTTGACGAGCTGTCGACGCACAAAGAGATGTTGGCTACCGGAATAAAAGTCATAGACTTGCTGGAGCCGTACATGAAGGGCGGTAAGATCGGTTTGTTCGGTGGAGCAGGTGTTGGTAAGACCGTGCTAATCATGGAACTTATCAACAACATTGCCAAAGGACATAATGGCTATTCTGTTTTTGCCGGTGTAGGAGAGCGTACACGTGAAGGCAATGACCTGATACGAGACATGCTTGAATCTGGTGTTATCAGATATGGTGATAAATTCAAGAAAGCAATGGAGGAAGGCAAATGGGATTTGTCTTTGGTTGATCCTGAAGAATTGAAAAAATCGCAAGCAACTCTCGTCTATGGCCAGATGAATGAACCGCCAGGAGCGCGCGCTTCGGTTGCATTGTCAGGATTAACAGTAGCTGAAGAGTTCCGCGATCATGGAGGTAAAGACGGTAAAGCTACGGATATTATGTTCTTCATTGATAATATTTTCCGTTTTACTCAGGCAGGTTCGGAAGTTTCCGCTTTGCTTGGACGTATGCCTTCAGCAGTGGGATATCAGCCTACGCTTGCAAGTGAGATGGGAGCAATGCAAGAACGTATTACTTCAACAAAGAATGGAAGTATTACTTCGGTTCAAGCTGTATATGTGCCCGCCGACGACCTTACAGACCCTGCTCCTGCGACGACATTCACCCACCTTGACGCGACAACGGAGTTAAGCCGTAAGATCACAGAGCTTGGTATTTATCCTGCAGTTGATCCGTTAGGCAGTACTTCACGTATATTGGATCCATTAATAGTTGGAAAGGAGCATTATGAATGTGCTCAAAGAGTAAAAGAGATTCTTCAGCATTATAAGGAGTTGCAGGACATCATTGCAATTCTTGGTATGGATGAATTGTCTGATGAAGATAAGTTGACAGTGAATAGAGCACGACGTGTTCAGCGTTTCTTATCTCAGCCATTTACTGTTGCCGAGCAATTTACTGGTCTTCCTGGTGTCATGGTACCAATTGAGGAGACAATAAAAGGATTTAATGCTATTCTTGATGGCGAAGTTGATGATCTTCCTGAGCAGGCGTTCTTGAATGTCGGTACAATTGAAGATGCCATAGCTAAAGGCAAGAAACTTCTTGAAACAGCAAAAGCAGCGAACTGATAAAATTCATAATGCATGAGTCTAAAACTGAAAATCATATCGCCTGAGAAAATAGAATATAGCGGGGAAGTAAACAGTGTAACTGTTCCTGGGACGAAAGGTAGTTTTGAAATATTGAACGACCATGCTCCGATCATATCTTCTCTCCAGTCAGGTGTTGTTGAGTATGTGACAGCTGAAGGACGGCAAAGCCTCAATATAACAGGAGGATTTGTTGAAGTTCAGAAAAATATGGTCAACCTATGTGTTGAACTGAATTGATAATCATGGATGCAAAACTGATAGATTTGACAAGCAAGCGTTATTGTAAATACAGTTTATGGTTGGTCGTAGCAATGACATTGTGTGGATTTGTTGCGATGAGCGTGAATTGGATCGAGATAAGCTTGCTTAATGCCTTAGCTGTCAGCGCAATATATTCGATAGTAATAAATTTGTTGTATGGCTTTTTTTGGAAGAAGGTAGCAAAATCCGCTTCAGGTATTATTGCAAGATTTTATTTGGGCGTCTCGGCTTTACGTTTGATGACAGCTGCCTTAGTCGTGTTGGCATTTTGTATGTTAAATGACGGAAAAGAAGTGATACGCAATTTCATCATCGTTTTTTTTGCATTCTATATTGTCATGCTCATATTTGATAGTGTGTTTTTTGCTCGCATAGAAAAATATAATAATCTAAAAACAGACAAATGAAAAATATCAGACTATTGCTGTGTATTGTGCTGTTGATGGCTTGTATTGTACCCATTCATGCAGCGGAAAATGCTGACGAGAAAAAAGAAATAGACCTGAAAGAAATACTATTCGGGCATATTACTGATTCTTATGAATGGCACATTACTACGATAAACAGCCATCCTGTAATATTGCATCTTCCTGTCATAGTGAAGAGCTCTACGGGTTGGCATGTTTTCAGCAGTAGTGAGTTTGCTGAAGAAAAAGACGCGCTAGGTAATCGTCCAGGTCCTTATGGCTTATATATATCAGGCAGTAAAGATAATGAGAACAAAATTTGCGAAAATGTCAATGGCAAAGAAACGCGACCATTTGACATTTCAATAACCAAAACAGTTGTTGTTTTGGTTATTGACGCAATATTATTGCTCTTATGCGTCTTGATTCCTGCAAGATGGTGTAAGAAACATAAACCTGAAGATCCGGCTCCAAAAGGTTTTACAGGATTTATGCACATGTTTATCATGTACATATATGACGATGTGGTTAAAGCGTCTCTTGGAAAAGAGGCAGACAAATATGCTCCGTATTTGCTTACATGTTTCTTCTTCATCTTCTTGGCCAATATCATGGGAGTTATTCCGTTCCCTCCGGGTGGCGGCAATCTCACCGGAAATATAACGATAACTTTCTTTTTAGCCTTGTGTACATTCCTGATAACTAACGTTACGGGCACAAGAGCTTACTGGAAAGATATTTTCTGGCCGGAAGTGCCAATGTGGTTAAAAGTGCCTGTGCCGTTGATGCCATTTATCGAGTTTTTCAGCATATTCACAAAGCCTTTGGCACTTATGATTCGACTTTTTGCAAACATGATGGCAGGTCATTCCATACAGATTTCGCTTTCGTGCATTATCTTTGTCATGTTTGCTTTAAATGCAGTTGCTGGAACTTCGATGACGGTTGTAAGTGTGTGCATGAGCATATTTATGATGTTGCTTGAAGTTTTGGTATGTTTCATTCAGGCACTGGTATTTACAATGCTCAGCGCCGTATTTATCTCGCTTGCCCATGTTCATGAGCATGCAAAAAATTAATATAATCAAATAATAAAATAACAATTAAAAATTTACGACTATGATTTCTTTATTATTAGCAGCAGAAATTGCAAAGTTAGGTGCAGCATTAGGTGGTGGTTTGGCCGCAATAGGTGCAGGTATCGGTATTGGTAAGATTGGAGGACAGGCTATGGATGCCATGGCTCGCCAACCGGAAAAGATGGGTGACTTGCGTTCTTCAATGATTATTGCAGCAGCACTTGTCGAAGGTGTCGCATTCTTCGCTGTCATTATCGCTTTGCTCGCATTGTTCGTATAAATTAGGGAGATTTTAGTAATAGAAATCTAACAGCTTATGTCATTAATAACCCCTGATTTTGGCTTGTTCTTTTGGATGACGATTGTTTTTCTCGTCGTTTTGGCAATTCTCACGAAATATGGTTTTCCTGTGATTGTTAAAATGGTGAACAATCGTAAAGCCTACATAGACGATAGTCTGCGTAAGGCGCATGAAGCGAACGAAAAGCTGGCCAATATCAAAGTTGAGAGCGAAGCTATTTTGCAAGAAGCTCGTGAAAGGCAGGCTCTTGTTATTAAAGAGGCTGCTGCCACTCGAGACGCAATAGTGGAAAAGGCTCAGGACAAAGCTCGCGAAGAAGGCAACAGACTGCTTTCTGAGGCAAAAATAGAAATAGAAAACCAAAGGAGGGCAGCTACAAGCGATATTCGTAAGCAAGTAGCGACACTTAGCGTCGAAATCGCTGAGAAAATATTGAAGGAAAAACTCAGTGACGAGAAGGCACAAATGGAATTGATTGACCGTATGCTGGATGAAATTACTGCTTCCGAGAAAAAATAAGTATTATGGATTTAGGATTAATATCGGTAAGATATGCACGTGCTTTGTTGAAGGCAGGCATGGAGACGCAACTTGAAGATATAGTGTATCATGAGATGCAGACTTTATCTAAGAGTTATATTAAAGTTCCCGAACTTAAGTTTACCATAGATAATCCAATGCTCTCTAAAGATAAGAAAGAATCTTTACTAGTGGCAGCTGTTGGCGAAAAGCCTTGTGAACTCACAACCACTTTTATTAAGTTGGTTTTGAGAGCTGATCGTGAGAGCATGATGCAATTTATTGCGAATTCATATATTACATTATATCGAAGGCAGAAAAAATTAATCCGTGCTAAACTTTCAACTGCCACGTCCGTATCTTCAGCTACAGAGCAAAAGTTACGAAAGTTGGTAGAGAGTAAGACTAATGGAACTGTTGATTTTGAAACCGAAATAAACCCTGAAATAATTGGAGGCTTTATATTGGAATACGACACTTATAGATTGGATATGAGTGTTAAATCAAAATTAGCTGCCATTCTGTCACAACTTAAGTAAAATAATTAAAGAATAATATGTCAGATAAAATTAAACCAAGCGAAGTATCTCAAGTCCTTCTTGACCAGCTAAAAGGTATTAGTGACAGCGCCAAGTTTGATGAGGTTGGTTCAGTTTTGCAGGTTAGCGACGGTGTTGCGCGTATATACGGATTGCGCAATGCAGAGGCAAACGAACTTCTCGAATTTGAGAATGGCACTATGGCGATTGTCATGAACCTTGAGGAAGACAACGTTGGTTGTGTGCTTTTAGGTTCAACTTCCGGCATTAAAGAGGGTATGCTAGTAAAACGTACAAAGCGTATTGCTAGTATCAAGGTAAATGATAATATGCTTGGACGAGTTATAAATCCTTTGGGCCAAGCTATTGATGGTAAGGGCGATATTGATCTTTCCGAGTCATTTGAAATGCCATTGGATCGAAAAGCTCCTGGAGTTATTTATCGCCAACCGGTGAAGGAACCTCTGCAAACCGGCTTAAAAGCGGTGGATTCGATGATTCCTATCGGAAGAGGACAACGCGAACTTATTATTGGCGACCGCCAAACAGGAAAAACCGCAATAGCCGTTGACACCATCATAAATCAGAAAAGTTTTTATGATGCAGGAAAGCCAGTATATTGCATTTATGTTGCAATAGGACAAAAGGCTTCAACTGTTGCAGCTTTGGTCGCAAATTTGAAGGAACATGGAGCAATGCCTTATACTATAGTCGTTGCAGCTACAGCAGCAGATCCAGCCGCTATGCAATATTATGCTCCTTTTGCAGGTGCTGCTATCGGTGAATATTTTAGGGATAGAGGACTTTCTGCTTTAGTCGTTTATGATGACTTATCAAAGCAGGCTGTTGCATATCGTGAAGTCTCACTAATCCTGCGTCGTCCTTCTGGGCGTGAAGCTTATCCTGGTGATGTGTTCTATTTGCATAGCCGTTTATTGGAACGTGCAGCTAGGATCAATGACCAACAGGAAGTTGCCGAACAGATGAACGACTTACCCGAATGCATGAAAGGTCACGTAAAGGGTGGGGGATCTCTCACAGCCCTGCCAATCATTGAAACCCAGGCGGGTGACGTATCAGCTTATATTCCGACAAATGTTATTTCCATTACTGATGGACAGATTTATCTTGAAACTGATTTGTTTAACCAAGGTTTCCGTCCAGCGATTAATGTGGGTATTTCCGTAAGTCGTGTCGGAGGTTCTGCGCAAATTAAGAGTATGAAAAAAGTTGCCGGAACATTGAAGATTGACCAGGCCCAGTATCGTGAACTTGAGTCTTTCTCGAAGTTCTCAAGTGACATGGATGCCGTGACTGCTATGACTCTTGATAGAGGACGTAAAAACAATCAATTGTTGATACAGCCTCAGTATAGTCCTATGCCTGTGGGTGAGCAAATATCAATTCTCTATTGTGGAACTCATGGATTGTTGCGTGATGTACCAGTTGAGAAAGTTCGCGAGTGTCAAGATACATTCTTGGACAAGATGCGCTCTGCTCATGCTGACGTTATTGCAACATTGTCAGAAGGAAAAATCTGTGATGAACAGACTAAAGTTATCGAATCTGTAATGGCCGACATAGCCGGGCAATATAAAAACTGATTAATCTATGCCGTCACTTAAAGAGATAAAAAACCGAATCTCATCTGTAAATAGCACTCGTAAAATTACGAGTGCTATGAAAATGGTGGCCTCTTCAAAACTCCATCATGCGCAGGTTATGATTGAGAACATGTTGCCATACGAATCTATGCTTGAACATATACTCAAAAGCTTTCTCGCTTCAGAAGTTGATGCGTCAACTGTTTACAGTGTAGAGCGTCCGGTAAAGCGTGTTGCTTTAGTTGTATATTCGTCCAACAGTAGTTTGTGTGGAGGCTTTAATGCCAATATCATAAAGATGATGCAACAGGTAATCAATGAATATAAGCATTTAGGCAAGGATAATATTATAATTTATCCTGTTGGTCGAAAAGTGGCTGAAAAAGTGACGAAGCTTGACTTAACTTGTGGTGGTGATTATTCAGAAATTTCAGATAAACCGAATTTCCAACAATGCATAGATTTAGCTGAAATACTTGCAGGCAAGTTTATTACGGGTGAGATCGATAAGGTTGAAATGATATATCATCATTTCAAAAGTGCCGGTTCGCAAATTCTGACGCGTAAGACATTTTTACCGATTGATGTTAAAAACGAGTTGGATTTTGACGATGAACGTGATTTGTCTTCAAACATAGTAACAAGAGAAGCACAGGAATATCTACGTAAAAAGAAACAGAGTTCTGCTTCTCAAAAGGAAGAGGTTAAGCCGTTGAATGACAATTTCATCGTGGAACCAGACATGAATTCAGTACTCTCCGAGCTAATACCCAAACTATATCATTTGATGATTTATACGGCATTATTGGATAGTAATGCAAGTGAGCATGCAGCGCGAATGGTAGCCATGCAGACTGCTACAGATAATGCAGATGAGCTTTTACGAGAGCTTAATTTGCAATATAACAAGAGTCGTCAGCAAGCTATTACGAATGAATTGCTTGATATTGTTGGTGGAACTGTTAACAATTGACATGAAGTGAGGATGAGTATTTGGCAATTAAATAAAAAAGGGGAGATTTTTCTTCCCTTTTTTATTTAGTGATTATAATTGTACAAATTCATTTATTGAAATGAAATTGTCATTTATACATGATTAAATTATGTGGAAAAATATATGTAAAAATAAAATATTTTATATTTCAATATTTTATTGTCGAGCGGTAAACGAGGCTCGAACTCGCGACCCCCAGCTTGGGAAGCTAGTGCTCTACCAACTGAGCTATTACCGCAACATTTTGACCTTTGAGCCGATACCGGGACTCGAACCCGGGACCTATTCATTACGAATGAATTGCTCTACCAACTGAGCCATATCGGCCTTAAATTTTTGACGGTGCAAAGGTAATAAATTTTATTGAGTAATATAAAGCCATGAACATTAAAAGTTAATATTTTAACTTATTTTTTCAATTAATTATTCAATCCATTTATTTTAATCGCCAATTATGATAATTTTTCTTCAAGATATTTTCCTGTAATACTTTCAGAACATTTCACCATATCCTCAGGTGTGCCGGCAAATACAAGTTTTCCTCCTTTGTCTCCACCTTCTGGACCAAGGTCTATAACATAATCAGCACACTTAATAACGTCAAGGTTATGTTCAATGACAATAACTGTATGTCCATGCTGTATCAGCGCATCGAAGGCAATCAAGAGTTTCTTTATGTCGTGAAAATGTAGACCTGTTGTAGGCTCGTCAAAAATGAATAGGGTAGGGTCACATTTTTCCTGTCCAAGGAAGTAAGCAAGCTTTACGCGTTGGTTTTCACCTCCAGACAGCGTTGATGAACTTTGTCCAAGTTTTATATACCCTAATCCGACATCATCCAGGGGTTTAAGTTTGCGGACAATTGTTTCTTGCCCATTAGTCGAAAAGAATTCTATTGCTTCGTTTACCGTCATTTCCAAAACTTCGTAGATATTTTTTCCGGCAAAACGCACATCCAATATGTCTGATTTGAATCTTTTACCATGACATGCATCACATTCAAGCTCCAAATCTGCCATAAATTGCATTTCTACAGTAATGGTACCTGTTCCTTTGCACGTTTCACATCGTCCTCCATCTGTATTGAAAGAAAAGTATTGTGCGGTAAATCCCAATTGTTGTGCCAACGGTTGATCTGCAAATAATTGTCTGATTTCATCAAATGCCTTGACATACGTAACCGGATTAGAACGAGAACTTTTACCTATGGGATTTTGGTTAACCATTTCTACGTGTTTGATTTCTGCCCAATCGCCTTCCAATCCCGCATATTCTCCTGGAGTATCTGCAACTTCATCAAGTTTCCGTTTTAGGGCAGGGTAGAGGATACCTCTAACTAATGATGACTTTCCTGAGCCACTCACTCCAGTAACGACGTTCATGACATTCAACGGGAACGCAACATCTATTCCCTTGAGATTATTCATCCTTGCGCCCTTAATGACAATACTATTATTCCATGCTCTTCTTGTTTGGGGAACTGGTATAATTTCTTTACCGAAGAGATAGCTAATAGTATGACTATGGCTATATTTTTTCAGATCATCTTCCGACAAGAGAGATGGTTCTCCCTCATATACGATTTCACCACCGCAACTTCCTGCATCAGGGCCAAGGTCAATAAGGTAATCGGCTGATCGTATTATATCTTCGTCATGTTCAACCACAATAACAGTGTTACCGATCTCCTTCAGTTCCTTCAGAACATTGATAAGCCTAAAAGTATCCCGGCTATGTAGTCCGATACTCGGTTCGTCCAATATATACAACGAACCGACCAAGCTACTTCCCAATGCTGTCGTAAGGTTAATTCGTTGACTCTCACCACCGCTAAGGCTGTTTGACGCACGGTTAAGTGTTAAATAGCCAAGACCAACTTCAACAAGGAAACGTAATCTGTTATTTATCTCAGTTAAAAGCCTTTTTCCCAGTCTTGCCTCATGTTCATTCAGTTGAAGGTTGTCAAACCAATCCTTCAAATTTGTAATTGGCATGTCAACAAGATTGCTGATACTTTTACCATTGATTTTTACATAATTTGCTTCCTTTTTTAATCGTGTACCTTTACATTCAGGACAAACTGTCCTGCCACGATAACGGCTCATCATTACGCGGTATTGGATTTTGTATTGATTATCTTTCAACATTTGGAAAAAAGAATCAATGCAAACTTTATCTTTTATATTAAACATTTTTTGAGACGGAAGGCCGTGCCATAACCATTCCTTATACTTTGCGGAAAGATTATAGTATGGTTCGAAAATCGGGAATTTATCCTTTGCCGCCTGAAGGCAAAATGCCTCTTTCCATTTCTCCATTTTCTCGCCATGCCAGCATTGCACACAACCATCATACACACTTAATGATGGATTTGGTACAACAAGTTTTTCGTCTATTCCTATCACGTTGCCGAAACCCTCACAAACAGGGCAGGCACCGATAGGCGAATTGAAAGAGAACATATTATCATTTGGCTCTTCAAAATGTATTCCGTCCGCCTCAAATTTATCGGAAAAATCATATGTTATGTTTGATGGTATAAATACAATTCGGCATGTACCGTCACCTTCAAAAAAGGCCGTTTCAACAGAATCATTAATTCTCGAAATTACATCGGGCGCGTTGTCTACTGATAAACGGTCAATCAAGATATATACATCCTCAGGATTTAAATTGTCTGCATTTTCAACGGCATCTTCTATTCTGATGAATTCACCATTATGATAAATACGTGAAAATCCTTGCTGAAGATAAATTTGTAATTGTCTTTCAAGTGAATATCCATCATTAATGTGAAGGCGCGAAAGAATTACAAACTTAGTTCCTGATGAAAACGTGAATATGCAATTTATAATATCCTCAGATGTGTGCCGTTTGACTTCTACGCCACTTACCGGTGAATAAGTATGACCGATACGTGCAAACAGCATACGCATGTAATCATATATTTCAGTACTTGTTCCAACGGTAGACCGAGGGTTACGTGTATTGACTTTTTGTTCTACAGCAATTGCTGGTGGAAGGCCCTTAATATAATCGAAGTCTGGCTTATTCATGCGTCCCAAGAATTGCCTGGCGTAGGCAGACAAACTTTCTACATAGCGACGTTGGCCCTCAGCATATAATGTGTCAAAAGCCAGTGATGACTTTCCAGAGCCAGAAACACCGGTAATTACTATAAACTTATTATGTGGTATTTCTAATGAAATATTTTTCAGGTTATTAACCCTTACATTTTTAAGTTCTATGCAGTCGTTCATTTTAGTATCTTTTTCTAATAATTTTTCGCCGTGAGTGGGATTTATATTAATTTCGCATCTGATATTTATCATAATACGGGTTAGTTGACAAATGCTTATTGATTGCCAAACAACTCTATAATACCCACCTCACGAACAACACAACTTCAACTTCATCATTTTAATGAGGCATCAATTATCTTACGCGCAATAAGTCGCCGACTTGAATTGAATAATCCGGCGAGAGGTCATTCATCTTATAGAGGCTTTCAAGCCGTATGCCATAGTACTGCGCTATTGAATACATACTTTCACCGGCCTTTACGCGGTGTGGCCTGTTTTTATACGCTTTGTCAGCTTTCTTTTGTTTCTTTTTAAGATATATTATTTCACCTGGAATTAATCTGTCATTTTTGTCGCGTTCGTTATATTTTGCAAGTTTTTTGTATGAAATGCCAACTTCCCTTGCAATTGACCTAAAGCTGTCACCTTGGCGAACATTCAAGTAGTAATTCTTATTATAAATATGAATTGGATGTAAATTTATACTCGGCGCTACGTCCTTTACCGACGAGCGCTCAACCATGAATTTATCATATTTCTTTGCTTTGTCATATTTATGCAGCTTATAAAGCTCTATTATGCCTATAAGCTGTTTTGCGTATGTTGGACTTGTGGCATATCCGCATTTCTTCAATCCCTTAGCCCAGCCCTTATAGTCTGTGCGTTTTAGCCTGAAAAGGCTGCGGTATCGCGGCTGACGAGCAAGGAACCTGCTATGGTCTTCATAGCTTTCGTACACGTCGCGGTATGCCCTGAAACATTCGTTATTGGCATCGTCGTCATGATATGTCCTTGCGCCCGTCCAATCGTGGCACTTTATTCCAAAATGATTATTGCCGTTACGGGCCAGTTCACTCATGCCTGCGCCGCTTTCAAGCAATCCCTGGGCCAGCGTTATACTGGCAGGAATGTTATATTTAAGCATTTCCGCAATGGCCAAATCCTTATATTGATCAATGTAAGCCTGATAGCGTGAGTTCCATTTTAGCTGCGCGTTCAATGATACGCATAAAAAAGTGATAATACTTAATACAAAATATCTTTTCATGAGTTAATGCTCAAATTTATGCAAAAGTAAGCCAATTCTGCCTGTTTACAAAATTTTACCTGATAAAATTCCATAATCTCGACCACATTACTTAAATTTGCAAATAATAACCGACAGCGGTTAATTTTGCTAACATTATTTTTCGTATTAAATAAATATTTATGGAAATCGGCGTTAAGAATGTCATCGAAACAACTGTCACTGAAAATAATACAGCTGTTGCCATGGGAAGCGGTACATTGTCAGTGTTTGCCACACCTGCTATGATTGCGCTTATTGAAGAGACGGCGTGGCGCAGTGTTGTCCCGTATCTTGAACCTGGACAGGCTACGGTCGGTACACGGCTTGACATAAGCCATGTATCCCCTACCCCTTTGGGTATGACCGTCAAGTGTGAAACTGAACTGATAGAAGCCGATGGCAGGAAACTGAAATTCAAGGCTGAAGTGTATGATGAATCTGGACTCATCGGTATAGGTACCCATGAACGTTTTATCATCACAGCCGATAAGTTCCAGGCAAAAGCAGAATCAAAGAAATCATAAGTACCACACACATTCCCGTTTATAGACCGTTCATGTTCAATTCAATAATTTAAAGGTAATTTATTGAGTTTCAACGGTTTTATAATAGACGGCATTTTGACTTTACAGAGGCGGCCTTTTACAAGACTAAAGACCGTCTATTGTAAAGCGAAAGGCCGCCTTTCGAAGTGCGAACGGCATATTGGCGTAATCATAATAATGATAAAGTAAAAAATCAGAAAAAATATCATGTTTGCATATACATATATAGAAAAAGGCAACTTTGCCATGACCGATAAGCCTAAACCACAACTTATAGACGACAACGATGCAATTGTACGTGTTACACTTGGCAGCATCTGTACGAGTGACCTCCACATTAAGCATGGAAGTGTACCTCGTGCCGTACCAGGCATAACTGTAGGACACGAGATGGTTGGTGTCGTGGAAAGTATTGGCAAGGCGGTAACAAAAGTTAAACCCAGCGACCGTGTTACGGTAAACGTTGAGACATTCTGTGGTGAATGTTTTTTCTGTAAGCATGGATATGTAAATAATTGTACCGATCCGGACGGCGGATGGGCACTCGGCTGCCGTATTGACGGAGGACAGGCGGAGTTCGTTCGAGTACCGCATGCCGACCAGGGACTAAACCGCATACCGGATACTGTTACAGACGAGCAGGCTCTTTTCGTTGGAGACATTCTCGCCACAGGATTCTGGGCCGCAAGAATATCGGACATAACACCTGAAGACACTGTGCTGATAATTGGCGCCGGACCGACTGGTATTTGTACCCTTCTATGCGTAATGCTGAAACATCCCAAACGAATTGTCGTTTGCGAAAAATCACCGGAACGGATAGATTTTGTTAAGGAACATTATCCTGACGTTTCTGTGGTGCAACCATCTGAGTGCAAGGACTTCATAATGCGCTGCAGTGAACATGGAGGTGCGGACGTTGTAATAGAGGTGGCTGGTGCCGATGACACTTTCCGAATGGCTTGGGAATGCGCCCGCCCGAATGCCACAGTCACAATCGTGGCTATGTATGATAAGCCACAGATACTTCCTCTGCCCGACATGTACGGCAAGAACCTTACGTTTAAGACAGGTGGGGTTGACGGGTGTGACTGTGCAGAGATACTTAGCTTGATTGAAAAAGGCGAAATAGATACAACGCCGCTTATTACCCACCGATATGCTTTAAGAGAGATAGAGAAGGCATATCATATATTTGAAAATAAACTTGACGGAGTAATCAAGGTCGCAATATACGGAGAGCGATTGTAATATGCCGTTCGCAGGTATGCTAAAAGCCGTCCTAACAATGCGTTAGGACGGCTTTTAAAGTCTGTTATGATGGTGCATAAGATATGCGGATATATTAAATGCAGAAATGAATGACTAAGATAGTAAGTTGTCACACTGCTTAATTGAAAAAATTATGGCCCGTTACAGAATTGTCGTTTGACTTATGTAACAGGCCATTTTGTCTTTAACGAATACGTGGTTTAAATCAATACTGAATTTTTGATGTAGTCAACTATCCATTCTCCCACTTCTTTTGTACCATATTGTTTACCTCCATCAACCTGTATCTCAGGTGTGCGCACGTTTGCATCGAGCGATGCATCAACAGCCTTTCTAACCAATATGCCTTCCTCTTTCAAGTCAAAGTGTTCAAGAAGCATGGCTACCGATAGGATTTGGGCCAATGGATTGGCTATGTTCTTGCCGGCAGCTTGGGGCCATGAGCCATGAACAGGCTCGAATACCGGTGTGCTTTCACCCGTTGAAGCTGAAGGAAGCAGTCCCATACTTCCGGATATACAGCTACCTTCGTCCGTCAGAATGTCGCCGAAAGTGTTTTCAGTTACCATTACGTCAAAGAATTTAGGCTCAACCAACATACGCATTGAGGCGTTGTCAACAAACATATAGTCTGTTGTAACATCGGAATATTCCGGTTCAAGTTCTTTTGCAATCTGTCGCCATAAACGGCTTGAAGCCAGTACATTAGCTTTATCAACAACAGTAAGATGCCGTCTGCGTTTGCGTGCGTGATCATAAGCTACGCGCAGTATGCGCTCAATTTCAGGACGTGTGTAATAGTTTGTGTCATACGCTTTATCGTTATCCTGGTATTTTTCACCAAAATACATGCCGCCAGTAAGTTCGCGTATGCAAATAAAGTCAGCGCCAGCAATAAGTTCATCCTTAAGAGGCGATTTGTGAAGCAGGCACTTGAACGTCTGCACGGGACGTATATTGGCAAATAATCCGAGTTTCTTCCGCATGGCCAATAGCCCCTGTTCCGGCCTCACTTTAGCAGTAGGGTCGTTATCAAAGCGAGGGTCGCCAACAGCCGCAAACAATACGGCGTCTGCCCATTTACATACCTCGAAAGTCTCATCAGGAAAAGGATCACCAACTTTATCTATCGCATCAGCTCCGCAAATAGCTGTCTTGTATTCTATCTCGTGGCCGAATTTTGCGGCAATAGTGTTCAAAACGGCTACGCCTTGTTCCATTATCTCTGGTCCAATGCCATCACCTGGCAATACTGCTATGTTAAGTTTCATTTTTTATTAAATCGTTAATTATAAAATTATGTTTTTATTATTTATGGTATATGTACCGGTCTCCGTCAGACGGTGTTCTTATTCTGCGTTGGTCTCCTCGAAAATATTAAGCATTTTCAGGGTGGCTTTTATCGCGGCTTCGGTCTGGTCGGCATCAAGACCACGCGTTCTGATAGTCATGTCGCCGTTTCTCCATACAATAACGGTCTGTACTAAGGCATCCGTTCTACCGCCGGGTGGTATTGTCACACTATAGTTTTCCAATATAGGGAATGTCCGCCCAAGTGATTTTTTGTATATTTTGCGTAAAGCCTTGACAAAGGCGTCATACTGTCCGTCGCCCATAGCGTCTGCCTCATATTGACTACCGTTAATCTCTACTTTTACACTTGCGATAGGTTTCAGGCCGTATGCTGACGAGACCATGTAGCTGACAAGCTTAACCTTGTCTTCAGGAACGTTATGTTTTAATACATCACTGACGATAAACGGCAAGTCGGCTTGAGTAACAATTTCCTTACGGTCGCCAAGTTCGGTTATTCGTTGAGTTACTTTTTGTGTCTGTTCAGGTGTCAATTCCAAGCCGAGTTCTTGCAGATTGCGGTCTATGTTGGCCTTTCCGCTGGTCTTCCCCAATGCATATTCGCGCTTCCTTCCAAACCGTTCCGGTACAAGCGCATTGGTGTATAAGTTCGCTTTGTTGTCTCCATCAGCATGAACACCTGCAACTTGGGTAAATACATTTTCCCCAACAATGGGTTGGTTGGGGGCTACAGCTATACCGGAATACCCTTCCACCAGACGGCTTATATCATTCAATCTGTCTTCATTAATGCTTGTCTTTGCGTGGAATTGGTCTTTCAGTATTACCTGAACACTCGATAAAGGTGCATTGCCGCATCTTTCGCCAAGTCCGTTCACTGTGACATGCAAACCTTTTGCTCCGCTTAATACGGCCGCTAAAGAATTGCTTACGGCAAGGTCATAATCGTTGTGAGCATGAAAGTCAAAATGTGCAGAAGGGTATCTCTTCACCATTTTACGCATGAATTCTATTACCTGAAGTGGATTAAGCACACCAAGTGTATCAGGCAGCATAAAGCGCATAATATCCGTTTTTGTAAGCACGTCAAGCATTTTGTAGACGTATTCAGGTGAATCTTTCATTCCGTTACTCCAGTCCTCAAGGTAGATGTTTACCCCCATGCCTTTCTGTCTGGCGTATTCAAGCGAATAAAGAATGTCGTCTATGTGTTCCTCTACAGTCTTATGCAACTGTCCGGAACAGTGCTTCATCGAACCTTTTGCCAACAAGTTTATCGTAGCGCCACCACATCCGTCAATCCAGTCAATGCTCTTCCTACCGTCGACAAATCCCAGTACCTCAACATTTTTAAGTTTTCCGATACTTTTTGCATATCGACAAATCATCTTTACAGCGTCTTTTTCACCCTCGGAAACACGGGCTGAAGCTATTTCAACACGGTCTACATTTATATCATTGAGCAGCATCCGCGCAATCATAAGCTTCTCGTGTGGCAAAAAGGATACTCCGTTTGTCTGTTCGCCATCCCTTAAGGTGCTATCCATGATTTCAATGAATGGCGGTATGCGGGTATAGGTATTTATTTGTTCGACTGTTCCCATGCTTCAATTTTGTCTTTATTCTGCAACAGGTAGTCGATATCATCGAGCCCGTTCATAAGACAATGTTTCTTATATCCGTTTATTTCAAAATGTTCACTATTGCCAGTTGCCTTATTTGTGACAGTTTGTTTTGGTAGATTTACTTCAACCTCCGTTTTAGGGTCGTTTTCAATACTGCTAAATAACTCTGTTAAGAACGGTTCTGATACAACGACCGGCAGTACAAAATTATTCAGTTCGTTATTTTTGTGAATGTCTGCAAAAAAACTGCTAATGACAACCCTGAAACCATAACCGGCAATAGCCCATGCCGCATGCTCTCGACTCGAACCAGAACCGAAATTTTTTCCTGCTACGAGTATTACCCCTCCGTATCGGGGGTCGTTAAGGACAAAATCCTTTTTCAGCGTACCATCCTTATTGTAGCGCCAGTCGCGAAACAGGTTGTCGCCAAATCCTTTCTTGTCAGTAGCCTTCAGGAAGCGTGCAGGAATAATCTGGTCCGTGTCCACATTTTCCAATGGAAGTGGTACACACGTACTTGTTATGATGTTGAATTGCTGATGCATGTATTAATATTTTTTATTTATTGTTCGTGTTTACTTATGTCATGTTGACTTACTTATTTGTTTATTTATGTAAATATTTATTTTATATTTACATAAAGTCTCTCGGATCTGTTATACATCCTGTTACTGCTGCGGCAGCCGCGACAAGTGGACTTGCCAGTATCGTACGCGCACCTGGGCCTTGCCGTCCTTCAAAATTGCGGTTACTCGTAGACACGCAATATTTTCCTGAAGGAACTTTGTCGTCATTCATTGCGAGACAAGCAGAGCAACCAGGCTGACGTATGGTGAATCCTGCATCTGCAAGAACTTTGTCAAGACCTTCATCCTTGATTTGCCTGTCAACAGCCCATGAACCTGGAACGAGCCACGCAACAACGTTTTCCGCTTTTTTACGTCCTTTGACAATCGAAGCAAAGGCTCTGAAATCCTCGATACGGCCGTTCGTACATGCTCCAAGAAATACATAATCAATAGAATGTCCAAGTAGCTTTTCGCCAGGCTTAAATCCCATGTAGTCAAGCGATTTCATGAAAGAAGATTTCCCGCTTTCTTCTATATCCCCAATAACAGGGATACTTTCCGTTATTCCGATACCCATGCCAGGATTTGTGCCGTAAGTTATTCTTGGTTCGATATCTGCCGCATCAAACGAGAGTTCCTTATCAAACACAGCATTTTCATCACTCTTTAATGTCCTCCAATATGCGACAGCTTTATCCCATTCATGGCCTTTCGGGGCATAATCCCTACCCTTCAGATATTCAAATGTTGTTTCGTCCGGTGCTATAAAGCCCCCTCTTGCACCCATCTCGATAGACAGATTGCATAACGTAAGGCGACCTTCCATTGACATATCCTTTACTACCTGCCCCGAATATTCGACAAAGTATCCTGTCGCTCCGGATGTTGTAAGCCTTGCCATCAAGTATAGAGCGACGTCTTTAGCCGTCACCCCACGCCCAAGCTTTCCGTTTATGGTTATCCTCATTGATTTCGGCTTTTGCTGCAATATGCATTGCGAGGCCATAACCATTTCCACCTCGCTTGTACCAATACCGAACGCTATTGCTCCTACGGCGCCATGCGTGCTTGTATGAGAGTCGCCACAGACGATGGTCATACCTGGTAATGACAATGCTTTTTCAGGACCGACGACATGAATTATACCATTATTTTTATCCATCATGCCGTAGTATGCCAATCCAAAATCTTTAGCGTTAGCCTCGAGCGTCTCGACCTGTTTTCTTGATACGGGATCTTTTATTGGCTTATCCTGATCGTGAGTTGGTGTATTATGGTCTGGCATGCAAAAAATTTGCTTGGGGCGAAAGCATTTCAGTCCTCTTTCACGAAGTCCTGCAAACGCCTGCGGAGACGTAACCTCATGGCAATAAAGACGGTCTATGTAAAGTTGCGTAGGGCCGTCGTCAACAATCTGAACGACATGTTTATCCCAGATTTTGTCAAAAAGAGTGTTCATATCTGATTTTGTAATTATAATCCTTTAAGGAAATGAGGCCGGTATGCGACACAACCTCGTTGCTGTTTACTTAAATTTGTTTATACAATCAATATATGCTTCAACCGAAGCTGTAACGATATCCGTATTCGCGCCGAATCCGTAATACACGTTTCCGTCATACTCGACCTGCATGTGAACCTTGCCGATATCGTCAGATCCTTTGCTGATAGCCTGGATGGTAAATTCCTTAAGCGTCATTTGTTTCTGAATAATCTTCTTCAGAGCTTTGATGGCGGCGTCTACAGGACCGTTGCCCGTTGATGCTTCCTCAAACTTTTGGCCTGAGATGTCGAGCCCTATGCTTGCAACACTCTTAACCCCCATGCCTGTAGTGACTTGCAGGAAATCAAGTTTTACAGAATGTGCTTCAGCCCTGTCTGCCCCTGCAAGCATGAGGACGTCATCATCTGTTATCTCTTTTTTCTTGTCGGCAAGCTTCAGGAAATTCTGGTATATATCATCTATTTTTTTCTCGTTAGCTATGTTAACACCCAATACGCCAAGGCGGTATTTTAACGCAGCCCTGCCGCTGCGTGCCGTAAGTACGATGGAATTATCGTCAAGACCAACGTCCTTAGGATTCATGATTTCGTATGTATCGACGTTTTTGAGCACACCGTCTTGATGGATTCCGCTTGAATGCGCAAAGGCATTGCGCCCGACAATTGCCTTGTTCGGTTGTACTGGCATATTCATCAAACTGCTTACCATACGGCTTGTGGGGTATATTTTCGTCGTGTTTATGTTAGTTTCGATATCAAGATACTTGTGGCATTTCAGTATCATGGCTATTTCCTCAAGTGACGTGTTGCCCGCGCGCTCGCCGATACCGTTTATTGTTACCTCAACCTGTCGTGCACCGTTAAGCACGCCGCTAAGAGTGTTGGCCGTGGCCATTCCCAAGTCGTTGTGGCAGTGGGTGGAGATTATGGCTTTGTCTATATTGTCGACATGTTCAATAAGATATTTTATTTTGTCACCATATTCAGCAGGAAGACAGTAGCCTGTCGTGTCAGGTATGTTTACCACTGTTGCGCCAGCCTTGATAACAGCCTCGATAACCCTTGCCAGGTACTCGTTGTCAGTGCGTCCTGCGTCTTCCGCATAAAATTCGACATCCTCTACATACTTTTTAGCATATTTTACGGCGGCTACGGCACGTTCTATTATTTCATCACGATTGCTGTTGAACTTATATTTAATGTGCGAATCGCTGGTTCCTATTCCTGTATGTATGCGTTTGTGCTTGGCATATTTAAGCGACTCGGCCGCAACGTCGATATCTTTCTCTACGGCGCGCGTCAGCGCACAGATTGTTGGCCATGTAACGGCCTTGGAAATTTCTATTACCGAATTGAAATCGCCAGGGCTGGATATAGGAAAACCGGCCTCGATCACGTCTACTCCCAGCTGCTCAAGTTGTTTGGCCACTTGTATTTTCTCAACTGTGTTAAGCTGACACCCGGGCACCTGCTCGCCGTCCCTAAGTGTTGTGTCAAAAATGAAAAGTCTGTCGCTCATCGTTCTGTTCGATTTATATATTAATGAAAAAACCTTTCGCACCCGGAAGTGAGAAAGGTTTATAACATCAGCACACACATGTCAAAACACAACCTTACCACTTCCGCCTTTGTAACGAAGTCGTAGAATAATAATGCCTGATATGTTAATGCTATATATCATGTTCTTTTTATGTTTGCCATGCAAAGGTAAAGATAAATATTAGAATATGCAAATAAATCGTTACTTTTTTATTTAAAAATCTTTCAATTTATTGCTTTTGTTATTTATTTATGGATAAATATTACAGTCCTCGGCTATTATTGGCCGACTATTCTGGCTTTATTGTCCTTGCGGTAAACATTTAAAGAAAAGTAAATCATGGCCTTTTACATTACGAAAGACCATGATTTACACAACAAAAGGCCGTATTTCGCGGCACGATAAATGGCTTTTTGCAAAATGGTTGACAGTTAATAACCTGAATAGCCTATGCCAAGAACAAAACACATATTGTCAAATAACTGAATGTGACAATGAAATATCTGGTTTGTTAATATTGGATATGCTGGTAAAAACAAAAACAACGTTGCGCAGGAATCGGTTATAGCGCAACGTTGTTTATCACGAATTGTATATAAATGTTAAAAAGGTAGAGGTCCGTCCGTTCCGATTGGGCCATCGTATGGAGGGGGCAGCGTTATGTCATCACCACCATTAATCCTTGAGCCGATAATCTCACCAGAACCAAATGGTGACGCGCCTGCGTCTGACGGATTCTCGAATCGTGTAAATTCGCCCCTGAAGTTCAACAAAACGTCTCCTGTGCCGCCCTTACGGTGCTTGGCGATGATAATTTGTGCTTTACCATGCAAGTCGTTTCCCTTTTCGTCTGTAAAAATCCTGTAATACTCAGGACGGTGCACAAAAAGCACCATATCGGCATCCTGTTCTATCGCACCAGACTCTCTAAGGTCACTTAATTGAGGGCGTTTTCCATCCGGCCCTTCTCGTCCTTCAACGGTACGGTTGAGCTGTGACAATGCCAAAACAGGAATGTCAAGCTCTTTTGCAAGGCCTTTCAGTGAACGGCTGATGGTAGAGACTTCCTCTTGGCGACTGCCGAACCTGGCCCCATTGGCGTTCATAAGCTGTAGGTAGTCTATCATTATCAATTCAACTCCCTTTTCTCTAACCAACCTTCGCGCTTTCGTCCTTAACTCGAATATTGACATACCCGGCGTGTCGTCAATATAGATTGGAGCGGCTTGTAGGCGACCTACATTCTTGTCAAGCCTGTTCCATTCATCGTCGTCAAGCTGGCCGTTGAGGATTTTCTTGCCTTCTATTTCGCATACATTTGATATCAAGCGGTTTACCAGCTGAACGTTATTCATTTCAAGCGAGAAAAAAGCTATTGGCCGACCATAATCAACTGCTATGTTTTTGGCCAACGAAAGGGCAAACGACGTCTTTCCCATGGCCGGACGACCTGCAATTATAACAAGGTCGCTGCGTTGCCAACCGGCCGTATAATCGTCAAGTTTAGTGTAACCGGTAGGTATACCGGTTAGTCCACCTTTGTTGGCCGCTGCTTTTTGTAGTATTTCTACTGCTTGCTTTACGACAGGGTCTATCTGGGTATAGTCCTGGCGCATATTCTTTTGTGACAATTCAAAGAGTGAGCCCTCGGCTTCCTGCATCAGTTCGTCTACATCGATAGTCTCATCGAAAGCCTTTGTCTCGATTACGCTGGCGAATGAAATGAGTTGACGTGCAAGATATTTTTGTGCAAGTATTTTTGCGTGATACTCTATATGGGCGGAGGAAGCCACATGCGAACTTAAGTCAAGGATATAGGCCGGGCCACCAACTTCGTCAAGAGTACCCTGGCGTTTAAGTTCCTCGGTAACGGTCATAATGTCGACCGGATTTTCTTCAAGGCTTAAGCTTTGTATTGCACGATATACTTTTTGGTTGCGCGGTTCGTAGAATGTTTCCGGATGCAACGTCTCACTTACAACTGAAAATGCATCCTTGTCTATCATCAATGCACCAAGCACGATACGCTCAATATCTATTGCCTGTGGTTGCAGGTGTGCGTAGCTGTTGTCCAAAGAACGGGATTTTTTATTATCTGCCATATTGGAGGTTTGATTTTATGAACTGCAAAAATACAAATAAATCCTGTCATCTACACAATTTAATCGGATTTATGCAGTTATTAATCTATATTAATGTAAAAAGGAAATGCAAGATTTCAATCAGGCATAATATATTATTCAGAATATGATTACCTACCCTTGCGCTAAAATCAATTTGGGACTTAACATCGTCGCACGCCGTAATGATGGTTACCATGATTTGGAAACTGTTTTTTTTCCTATCAGGCTTAGTGATAAATTGGATATTAAGGTGTTGAATGATTGTGACTACAATGAAGGGCAATGTGTACTGGCAATTGACGGTATAAGTATAGAAGGAGACATTAAGGACAACCTCGTGGTCAAAGCCTATAATATCATAAGACAACATTTTCCTGAAATACCACCGGTAAATATCAAACTAACTAAAAATATTCCATCACAAGCAGGGATGGGAGGCGGTTCTTCTGATTGCGCATATACAATAACAGCACTGAATAAAATGTTTAATCTCGGAATGTCAATTCCTGACATGCAATATATTGCGTCTAAAATTGGTGCTGACTGCCCGTTTTTCATCAATCCCCTTCCTTCGTTTGCTACAGGGATAGGTGAACATCTAAGACCTATACATCTTGACCTTTCTCAATACTACATTGGCATTGTGAAACCACAGGTTATGATAAGTACACGAGAGGCTTTTGCACATGTCACGCCGCAAAAACCTACAAGATGCTGCCTGGACATCATTGAAGGGCCGATAGAAAGCTGGCGTTATGAATTGGTTAATGATTTTGAGAATAGCATAGCGGAAATATATCCGGAGATTGCTGTTCTTAAACAACGACTTTATGACATCGGGGCCATTTATGCATCAATGAGCGGAAGTGGAAGCGCATTGTATGGTATATTTAAACATTGCCCCCGGAACTTTAATTCATCATTCGATAAATGCTTTACCGCAATAGTATAACTGTAAGATTCTCAATGGATAACAAGAAAGAACTATTGCCTGTTGTAGATGAGTCAGGTAATATTGTAGGAAAAGTTGAAAGAGGGATTGCGCATAACGGTTCAAAAATACTTCATCCAGTTGTTCATCTACATGTATTCTCTCCTGAAGGATATATTTATTTACAGAAGCGTCCGGACTGGAAAGACGTTCAACCCGGCAAATGGGATACAGCTGTTGGAGGACACATCGATTACGGTGAGGATGTTTCTGAAGCATTGAAAAGAGAAATTTATGAAGAATTAGGTATAAATCAATGCAAGATAGAAAAACTTGGATATTATGTTTTTGAAAGTGAAATAGAAAAGGAGCTGGTGTACGTAAACAAGACTGTTTATTCAGGAATAATCAGGCCGGATATTCATGAACTTAACGGTGGGAAATTTTGGAAAAGAGAAGAAATTTTAGATTGTATCGGGAAATGTATATTTACGCCTAATTTTGAACATGAATATTTAAAATTTTTCGCTGCGAATAATTCTTAAGTTTAATCTATAAATATTAAAAATACTGAAAATGCAGTGTATATTATAACAATGTATTGATATTTTTCGTAATTTTGCACCGTTTTTAGAGATAATATTTGCTATCAGATTAGTAATCAGCAACTTACATTTTTAAGGCAAACAGATGAGACAATTAAAAATTCAAAAAAGTATTACCAACCGCTCCAGTGAGGCTTTAGACAAATATCTCGTTGAAATCGGACGTGCTCCCTTGATATCAATAGACGAAGAAATTGAATTAGCACAGAAAATAAAGAAAGGCGGTCCTGAAGGTGAAAGGGCAAAAAATAAGTTGGTAACGGCCAACTTGCGTTTCGTTGTGTCTGTTGCAAAACAATACCAGCATCAGGGGTTGACGTTGACGGACCTAATCGACGAGGGTAATATAGGTCTTATCAAGGCGGCCCAGAAATTTGACGAAACACGAGGATTCAAATTCATTTCATATGCTGTGTGGTGGATTCGTCAAAGCATTTTGCAAGCGATAGCAGAGCAGAGCCGTATAGTACGACTGCCTTTAAATCAAGTTGGATCTCTCAACAAAATCAATCACGAAATAAACAAGTTTGAACAAGAAAATCAACGCCATCCTTCAGTGTCTGAGTTGTCGGAGGTGACAAAGCTTGATGAGGAAAAAATAGGTCAGTCATTGGCTGCAGACGGTCATCATGTAAGTATTGATGCTCCATTTCAGGATGGTGAAGATAATTGCATGCTTGATGTAATGCCAAGTGGTGATGACAGTCGTACAGATAGGGCTGTAGACCATGAATCGATGGCTCTTGAACTTAATACAGTACTGAGCAAGGTTCTGAAAGAACGCGAAATAACAATAATTCGTGAGTGTTTTGGTATTGGATGCCATGAAAAAGGCTTGGAGGAAATTGGAGATCAATTAGGTCTCACAAGAGAGCGCGTAAGGCAAATCAGGGAAAAAAGCATTGCTAAGCTGCGCGAAAGCGGTAATGCTAAAATCTTGATGAAATATCTTGGATAAAAATGATATATTGAAAATAAAAAGGTGCAACAATTTGATTTGTTGCACCTTTTTATTTATAAACAGCATTTATACATTTTTTCTTATAATTACAATTTAAACCTGACTTGTAATTCCACATCCGTAGCCGAAGAGCCATAAATCTGTTGATAGCCGCTTCCAATTGTATTACGGTCAAAATACTTTGTTGTCCCAATTTTTGCCATAATCGTTATGATTTTCGAAAAATTTGATGTCGCCAATAGCGAACATCTCAGGCCGTTTCCATAATATGCAGGAAAAGAGAAAGAGTACAGCATACCACGTTCGTAAGAATACACGCGGCTGTCATAATCATCAGTGTTGAAATATCCAAGTACAGCAGTTATGCTGAACAATTTTTTCACTTTAAGACTTACATTTTGACTTATCATCCATCCTAAACTTTTATCTTTATAGTCAACATACGAGACATCAGCCTGACTCTTGCCACTCCACGTTCCATCATTGTACGCAATGGACAATCTACCACGGTGTTCATTTTTATATATTAATCCGGTTTTGTTATCGTTGTCACGTTCCCTCATCTTAAACCTATAACGTAAAGCAAATGCCCATTTGCCTGGAGTATAATTCATTTGTACTAGATTGTCGAATGAATGTGAACTGCCAGAGGCTTGGTATTTTGGCCACGCGAAATATGCGAAATCACTATAAGCCATAATATTCATTGTTGGAATTGGCCGCCAATTTACACCTAAATATATGCCACTTTCATTCTGTACTGCCCCACCCTCGCTAAAACTTTCAGAAAATAGAGAATAATACTTGAACGAATAAAAACGCTGTAGTGCCAGTATATCAAAATTGTCGGTCACGTTATAGCTAAGTGTATTGATTGTTGCTAAAGCATGACATCCTCCTGTCGCAGTTTCTCCACTGAATGAAATTTTATGGCCTGTGTATCCATAATTTATTCCGATATTATAAAAATTTTTACCATGAGCATAGTGCTTTCTGTAAACAACGTCACTTTTGGGCTTAAGAATTTTATCAAGTGATACATATATGCCTGTTATCCCGGCATAAAATCCTCCAATTCTGTAATCAACATTTCCTCCAATAACAAAATGTGAGGAATTGTTTTTCTTGGATAGCTCGGTTTCTGTTCGGTGATACCCTGAATTTAAAATCGTTGCAATCGTTCCGTCATCTTTATTCAGTGTTGCATCAAACTTACGGTAAGAAATGAACGCGCTGACATCCAGTCCTTTAGTGGCATTAACGGTAATTGCAGCACCCTGTAGGTAGTTGCCATCAGACCTGGATGCATGCGGCCGGATATTACTACCACCACGTCCTAAGGACGATAGTGCCGCTAGTTTACCGAAAGCAAAATTGTTATTTATAACCAGTCCCATTCCAAATCTGGCACGATAACGTCCTAGCGCAAGAGTTTTTATGCGTCCGAGTTTTTTCAGTACAAAATAAAACGAATAGAAATCATAGCCCATACTATTCTTTCCAGCGAAAAAAGGTTCGCCCGCATCTTGAGCGCCAATTATTCCCAAACGGACATAATCACCATATGTAAAATCGTACCTTATGCTGTGCTTGTATTGATAACCGACATATCCTTCTTTATCGCCTTTTCTTGTATATAAAGGTATTTTGGCTGTTCCAATAATGTCATGTTTACCATATTTAATTATGTTGTCAAGCTTAGGAAATCCTTTCTTTCTTATATTTCCGGCATACGTGAAATAAAATAATAGTCTCCGTTTAAAATAATCCAAATCACAAATCATCGCCAATTCTCCAAGCGATTTCATAGGTCCATATCGATAAAGGTATTCACAGATATTCTCCACGTCCTTGGCCGTCAGGAATGGTAATTGCTCAAGATCTTCACGAGTTGCCGTATTTATGTTTATCGGATTTTCTTCTAAATCACATAACATGTCAAACGATGTTTCCCAAGAAGCAGACTCTATGTCTTCAAGTTCGCCCAACTGATATAAATACTGTTCCCATTCATGTTGCTGTCCATAGGCTGACATAAATATGAATGCGCCGAATATTATTAAAGAAAAATGTTTCATGGTAGATTAGTTTTATCCATAGGCATTTCTGTCTGCCAGTTCATTCATCCTGTGACGGCAGTTCTTTACTGCTGTTATGAAATACAAAAGTAACTAAATTTTTCGATAACACAAAAATTAGTAAATACTAACTTTTAAATTTTATATATCAGCACGGATAATTTAAAATTACTAAAGTAAATTTCATAAAAGGCATATAGCTTCATCATAAACCGTGTTTTGCCCTGTCAAAAGCCGCATTTCATGACGCAAAACATCATCTATTGCAATCCTTTCTTCATAATTAGATGAACTAACAAACGTAATTAATTGTTATACAACAAATTATATATTGAGATAGTAATTAGTCCAAGCAAGGATTTAAGGCTTTCACAAAGATGATACGATTTATTATGTCACTGGTATTTGAAATAACAAAACCGGCGTACTGCCTGGATGACAATACGCCGATCGGGTTCTGATCATATTAAGTTCTATTATTCAGGCTTTGCGTCTTCGCTTTTTTCTTGTGCCTTTGCGACAGTAGACTTTGATGATGTTTTACGAGTTGAAGGAGACTTGGTTTTCTCGATTTTTGCCTTCAATTTTATTTCGGCATTCTGCATCTTTTCAACTTTTGCCTTGAGGCGGACTATTTCCTTATCCTTCATCTCAATTTCATCACCTTGATTCTTAATGGTTGTTAACAACGAGTTAAGTTCATCATTATCAATTTCTTCAGGATATAATGAATTGACACGATTTATGAAATCACCAAGAATGTTCATATAATTTGTAAAAGCATCAAATGGTGAACTGTAAATGCCGCGGTCAAGCCCCACATTTGACGGCTTGGTTGTCATGAAACGGAAGTTATTGCTTGCCTGCAGATAATCCCAATCCAGATTAATACGCGGGTCGTTGGCTATGCGTACACGGTCAGCCACGCTGTATAACTTGTTAAATGCTTCACGTTGCATCGGATTGCCTAGCCAAGAACTTACGTCACGCTCTTCGTCAACCCATGACAATGTATCAGGAACATCAAGATTGCCAACGCTGTTCATCTTCAAACATATTTCAGTCGGGGTAGAGAACGTAATACCCTTTTCTTTTGCAAAATGCGGTAATGCTTTGATAAAGTCAAGGATATTTGAAGAAAGAGGTTGGGCAATACCTAATGCAGACAATTCCATAAAAATGTTTATAACCTGCTCATTATCAGGTAATGCCGCAATTCTGTTAACGTAATTATCCGCAAATAATGGATACCCGTCCCAATCGCTGTTGTTGAAGCGTAGACTTATATCGTCACTCAAGTCTACATCCCTTAACAATAGTTTAAGGTTTGGAGCTATCGCACAATTATATACATAATGAGGAGATTTCCATCCTAAAACGTGCTTGGCACCTTCAGTGAGCATGCCTTTAAAGCCCATAGCAGCGGCTTGGCCACCAATGTCATCACTGTAAATTAATGATGAATTTCTGAGGACTGTCGGTTTTTTACCGAAATATTCCAGCATCTTTGCGGCTTGTTTTTTAACGTCCTCAGCAAAAGTCGTTTCGTTGACAAGAGAAGAGAGGCCATGTGAATACGGTTCTGCCAGGAATTCCACACAGCCTGTCTCATTCAATTCTTGCAGCTTTGAGATTACTTGTGGAGCATGCATTTCAAGTTGTTCCAATCCAACTCCTGAAATAGAGAATGCCACTTTAAAATATTGACCATTATTCTTTATCATTTCGAGAAATGCATCCAAAGCGGGCATATATGAACGTTCAGCAATATCGCTAATGCTGCGTTCATTCTCGTAGTCATCATAATAATAGTGGTCTGTACCTATGTCAAAAAAACGATAGCGTTTAAGATGTATAATCTGGTGTATTTCAAAATACAAACATATTGTTTTCATTGTAGTATTACTTAAAGTTATTGATATTTACTATAAATTATCTGCGCCGCTTTTTATTTTCTTAATCCGAGTGTGCGCTCATAAAGTTCACGAATCCACAATCCGACTTTTTCCCATGTTATTTGGTCTACCTCTCGCTTACCTTCGGTCTGGAGATAATTGAACAAGCTGTCGTTGTGGCAGATAGAATAGATTGAATCAGCCAAGGCGTGTATGTCCCAATAATCAACTTTTATACAGTTGGTTAATATTTCTGCACAACCACTTTGTTTTGATATAATGGTCGGCGTTCCGCATTGCATTGCTTCCAACGGTGATATTCCGAAAGGTTCACTAACAGACGGCATTACATATACATCTGAGTCTTTCAAGCATTCATATACTTGTTTTCCTCTCATAAAACCTGGGAAATGGAAACGGTCCGCAATGCCACGTTCGGCAGCCAAATAAATCATGGCATCCATCATATCTCCGCTTCCAGCCATGCAAAAACGGACATTTCTTGTACGGTGAAGCACCATATTGGCGGCTTCAACAAAATATTCAGGTCCCTTTTGCATCGTTATACGGCCTAAGAACGTAACGATTTTTTCTTTGTTTGTATGATCTGGTCGTGGAATGTCTTGCAACTCTTGCCGCAAAGGATATACGGCATTATGGACAGTAAAGCATTTACGCGGATCTTGATGATACTGGTTAATTACAGTTTGTCTTGTTAGTTCACTCACGCACATTATGCAATCTGCGTTATCCATTCCGTCTTTTTCAATAGAATAAACGGTTGGATTAACATGTCCGCGGCTACGGTCAAAATCCGTTGCGTGTACATGAATGCATAACGGCTTGCCACTCACTTTCTTGGCATGGATACCGGCTGGATATGTAAGCCAGTCATGTGCATGTATAATATCAAACTCCTGTTGACGGGCAACTACACCTGCTACAATTGAATAATTGTTTATCTCGCTGTGGAGATTGTCCATATATTTTCCGGAAAATTCAATGCAACCCAAATCATTGACCAACATGTAATTGAAGTCAGCATAAATGTGGTCACGCATTTTGTAATACAATTCCGGACTTATTACATTTCCAATACGGCTTTTCACATAATCGTAGTCAACGTCACGATAGACGATTGGCACGGCATTCATGGCAATGATATTAAGGAAGCTTTTATCTTCGTCGCCCCAAGGTTTGGGTAAACAGAAAGTTATTTCCATGTCGCCCTGTTCGGCTAATCCCTTGGTTATACCATAACTTGCGGTTCCTAATCCTCCAAGAATATGAGGAGGATACTCCCAACCAAACATTAATACTTTCATATTGTTCCTCCTCCTATTTTATGTATGAATATTTTTCAAGAAGATTCAAGGTTCTCAGGATTTCAGCGACATTCATCGCAAAAGATATTGCTCCACGTGCACGGAATGGCGGATTACCGTCAGACAACTCAGGTATAGTTCCAAGACAATTTATCAGCATCTCATCCTCATAACCTACCATATGTCGCTCTATAAAGCTTAATCGTGTACGCTTATATAGTTTAAGGCATGCCTCCATATAGAAACCTCCTAACCATGGCCATGCTGTACCTTGATGGTATGCATAATCACGTTGAGCACCTACATACATCGGATTATATCCTCCGCTTTTGGGAGATAATGAACGCAGACCTTTTGGTGTGAGAAGCTCTCGAGTGCAGACGTCAAGAACGCTTTTCTTTTGGTCTTGTGATAAGGGAGAATAATCGAAAGCCACAGGAAATATCATGTTTGGCCTGACACTCCAATCCATCATATTGCCGTCAACATAATCGAATAAATAACCATAGTCATTCATGAACGTTGAAACGAATGACTGTTTGCATAGTTCAGCTATCTTTTCCCATTCTGCTACTTTGGCTTCATTCCCTTTCAATGTCGCAAGTTTTGCTCCGAATTTCAACGCATTGTACCAAAGAGCATTGAATTCTACTATATATCCCGTTCTTGGTACAACCGGTTTCCCGTTTATAGTCGAATTCATCCATGTTACTGGCTTATTGCGTCCATCTGTATAGAGTAAACCGTTTTCGTTGAGTTTAAGGTTGGGATGTTTTCCATCTATTATATATATAAGGATATCTTTCACAAGTTTACCATACATGCTAAGACATTTATCATCTCCTGTTGCCTTAGCATATTGCTGGATTGCCCAAATAGCCCACAACAAGACGTCAGGCTGTTCAATTTCCGTTATTTTTCCTGTTTGGGGCTTATTTTCCATAAACTCGCGCAAACTTCTTTCAGCTGTTTTCATTACGAGTTCGAAATAATCTTGCTCATCAATAGACAAGGTTAAACCCGGAAGAGAAATAAATGTATCACGTGCCCTACATTTAAACCAAGGATATCCGGCAAGAATATAACGCTCGTCTTTGCTTGTTCTATTATGGAACTGATGGGCAGCATTTACCAAACAATGGAAGAAATTATCACGAGGCGCACGGTCTTCAACCTCTTTTTCAAATAAATGCTTCAGTGTACTTGTCTTAATCTCCGACGTAGAGGCGGCGAAAACGATACTTTCGCCTTTTTTAATGTTCATTTCAAAATACCCTGGTACATACAAATCTTCATTGTATGCATAACCACACTCTTGGTCTTTCGGATATTCAATGCCTCGGTACCAGTCAGGAGTAAACTTAAATTCATTCGTTTTGCTGAATTGCATGTATAAATCTGGATATCCGGCGTACATACAGGTCTTTATGCCATTGTCTACGCTGTGATATTCCCTACTGGCCGTACTGTTTTCGTGTGTTACCTGCCTTACGCTCCTGAAGGCCAGGAATGGTTTGAATCTCAATATTGTCTCACTGTGTGCATCCATCAGAGTGTAACGAATCAAGATTCTGTTTTCATAGTGTTGGAATACAACCTCCTTTTTTAACAAAACACCGCCAACACGGTATACTGTTGTCGGTACTTTATCACAATTAAACTCACGGATATACTTATGTCCTTTGGGACTGTAATTGTTCCCTTGGTATTTATGCAATCCCAAGTTGAACTCCGCGCCATGTTGGATAACGGTGACATCCAAGGAAGAAAGCAATACATGATTGTCGTCATCCATCTCCGGAACCGGCACTACTAAGAGTCCGTGATACTTGCTTGTATTACAATCTACGATTGTAGAACAAGAATAAGCTCCGGAACGGTTTGTACGTAACAATTCCCTTGAAAGAGACTCTTCCAGGTTCGTCATCAGAGTTTTTTCAAATTTTAGATAACTCATGGTATAATTACAAGATTTAACGTTTCTCTCTAAAAATATAATCAATTAAGAGTATAAGCAACGCTTTTACCTTAACGACCTTTCAAAGGTAATAATTTTATTTTTTACAGCCAAACAAAACATTCACTTTTTCGCCCAAATATAGACTTCGCATAATAAATTTGTAGAAAAAGACAATATAGTATTAGTAATAACATAAAAATAAAGGTGTCAAACGTTTGCGCCGACACCTTTATTCAATTGGAATATATAAGTTACATTGGTATCAAAAAATTCAGGACTTCTTGTTCCACTGCTATTTTATATGCGCCAACCGGAGTTCTCATCAGCCTTCCGTCTACACTGACCAATGCCTTTACTGCCTCGTTGACGACTACTTCGTTTGTACGATACGGATGTACGCTGTGGTGGTTTAGGAATTTTCCTGTTATTAGTAAATAAAAACCTTCAAACAATTGCGTCATTTCAGGGTGATAAACCACGGATACGTCCAATAAGCCATTATACGGTACAGCATTGGGAGTTTGTCCGTAGCCGGCGGCATTACCAATGCATACCGTCATCACCTTGCGGTCTATCACGTCCGAATTTATCTTGATATTCATCTTGTAATCCAATCTTTGGAACATCATCATGGCCATAGACCCGATAAACGATAAAGTTCTTGAACCAAATAAGCGTCTTGTTTGTTGCCTCATGTTCATCATTGATGATATCAAGCCTATATTTACACAATTAAGGAAATATCTATGGCACTTCTCGTTTTTCTTATTTGTATATCGAATGCAACCAAGATCGATTTTCCTTACCCTACGTTCCTTAAGCCATCTTACGGTTTGTTCAATGTCATTTTCCTTAAAACCCCAATAATGCGCAAAGTCATTCATTACCCCGTTCGGTATAAGTCCTAAGGCAATTGAGTCACGAATATCCTTATCAACGGACATAAGACAATTCGCCGCGTCGTTTAGAGCAGAATCTCCGCCTACAATAATAATTGTCTTGTATCCATTGTTTATCAACATATTAACAAGCCTGGTTACGCTTGCCTGTCTTTCGCTTTGTACAAAGTCAAACTCTATGTTCTGTTCCAGCAGGCAGCTCTCAATCTTGCTCCATCTTTTCATCGAGCTTGACTGCCCGTGCTTGGGACAGTATAAAATACCCCAACGTGAATTTGCCATTGCCATATTATTCTCTCTATTGTAATTTGCCTGAAACTTCACATTCTTTTTTTATAGATAGCTTTTACACATTCAACCTTGTCTTTTAAAGACATATCCGCGCTAATCCAATGTATCTTAAAACCACGTCTTTCCATCCCCCTGAACCAGGTCATCTGACGTTTTGAAAATTGATGTATGGCTATTTCAAGAGAACGGAACATTGTCTCGTAAGTCAATTTGCCGATAAGGTATTCCGTGACATATTTATATTCAAGGCCATAATAAATAAGGTCGACGGGATTTATTCCTTCATCAAGCAAGCTTTTTACTTCGTAAATCATGCCGTTCTCAAGCCGTTGCTTGAGTCGCTCGGTTATTTTACGTCTTCTTTCGTCACGGTTTATGTCTATGCCTATTATGGTAGACTCAATCTTTTCAGCCTTTCTTGCGGATAGTTCAGGATGTTCCTTGTAATAATTTTCTATTTCGATTGCCCTTATTGCCCGTTTTACGGTATCTACATCCGTTGTATTATGCATGTTTGAACCGTTCTCGTTTTTTAATGATATAAGTATATCCTTCAACTCATCTATAGACTTGCAGCTCAGACTATGGCGTAATTCTTTATCTTCAGGCACGGGCACGAGGTTGTAACCGTTAAGGACTGCTTCGATATATAATCCTGTTCCTCCGCATAAAATTGGTATCTTCTTTCTTTCCGCTATGTCATTATATGCAGCTATAAAGTCTTTCTGATATTCAAATAAATTGTATTTTGTACCAGGTTCTACAATATCAATAAGGTGATACGGGATGATTTTTCCACCGACGATGTAGTCTGCCAGGTCCTTACCCGTTCCGATATCCATTCTTCGATACACTTGACGACTGTCGGCGCTTATTATTTCCGCGCCAAGCTCAGCCGCCAGCATGGCAGCCAAAGTGGTTTTGCCTGATGCGGTAGGTCCGAGTATGGTTATCATTTTACACATTATTTAATATAAGGATAAAGATTTAAAACTGGAACAGCATAATTTCTATCACCTGCAAATTTACAAAAAATAAACCGTCCGACAAGTATCGGACGGTTTATTTTTAATATATCAATCAAATTAATGATTAGCCGTTGTGCTTCTTCATGATCTTGATGAGGTCGATTACCTTGTGAGAATAACCAATCTCGTTGTCATACCAAGAAACAACCTTTACGAACTTGTCTGTCAGGTAAACACCTGCGTCTGCGTCGAAGATAGATGTCAGCGGGCAGCCGAGGAAGTCAGAAGAAACAACCTTGTCCTCAGTGTATCCGAGGATACCTTTCAGTTCGCCTTCAGAAGCCTCTTTCATAGCCTTGCAGATATCCTCCTTAGTTGCAGGATTCTTCAGGTTTACGGTCAGGTCTACTACAGAAACGTCCAGAGTCGGAACGCGCATAGAGATACCTGTCAGCTTGCCGTTCAGTTCAGGAATAACCTTGCCTACAGCCTTAGCAGCACCTGTAGAAGACGGGATGATGTTGCCAGAAGCAGCACGGCCACCACGCCAGTCCTTCAATGACGGACCGTCAACGGTACGCTGTGTAGCGGTTGTAGAGTGAACAGTTGTCATAAGACCGTTCTCGATACCGAACTTATCGTTCAGAACCTTAGCGATAGGAGCCAAGCAGTTAGTTGTACAAGATGCATTAGAAACGATTGTCTGGCCTGCGTATGTGTCAGTATTTACACCGCATACGAACATGTCAGCCTGACGGCCGTCCTCGCCCTTCTTTGAAGGAGCAGAGAGAACTACATATTTAGCGCCTGCCTGGAGGTGCTTCTCAGCGCGGTCCATAGTCAGATAAAGACCAGTAGACTCAACAACATATTCAGCGCCGATTTCGTCCCACTTCAGGTTAGCAGCGTCCTTCTCAGCTGTAACGCGGATGTGGTTGCCGTTTACGATAAGCTCGTTCTTCTCAACGTCAGCCTCAATTGTGCCGTCGAACTGGCCGTGCATTGTGTCATACTTCAGCATGTAAGCCATGTAGTCAACAGGCAGAAGGTCGTTGATACCTACAACAACGACGTCATTCTTGTTAGCCTCTTCGAGAGAAGCACGGAAAACGAAACGACCGATACGGCCAAAACCGTTAATACCAATTTTAATCATCTTTTTGTTTATTTTAAAGGGTTAAAATAATATCCTTAAACAATATACCTATTTTCGCAGTACCTGCACTTTTATGCATGAATATCTCAAATGGCCTGAACCATAAGCATTTTTCTTTTTCCGAGCGCAAAATTACAAAAAATATTTTATAATATGGTAGACTTATAATCTTAAATTAAGTAAAAAATAAAGAGTTCTTAATCTGTATAATTGCCGTTGATATTAAACAATATGTCATAAAGAAGGAGCTTTTCGTGTAATATGATTTACATATGCAGCGATAAAGTTTGTTTTTCCTTTCATTTGTTTATCTCATGTAAGTTTAGAACACTACAAACATGTTTTTGGGAATAAATCATACAAATCTAAAAATGCAATATAGAGTTTGCACTTATTATCCCTTTAAATATCCGTACTGCCGGATTTTTATGGAATAACTGCTGTTTGGCTGATTTTATTTTTATAGAAAAGCAGCATTATGTGTGTCTGTTTTTTATATGAAAAAAAACGTATAGTATAATATCTGTTATCTTGATTACGTTGTCAATCGTGACAATATGTTATCCAGCCCCATACTTCTATATAATTAATAAGGTGTATTCATGGGTTTCGGTCGGAATCGGATTGTTGCTTGCTAATACCTTTATATATAAACGCATCTTTCGTTATTCTGTTCAAGTGTTGTGAGGCTTAATTCCGAAAAGCCGCCTTTCGGCTTATGAAAGATGGCTTTTCGCGTTCTAAAAGGCCATCTTTTACAAGCCAAAAGACGGCCTTTTGAAAAACGGGCATATAGTTCCACCCCATTTAAGGCGGTTTATGCGGCATTGAAATCCGTGCACACATGCATTAAAATTAGTTAAATCACGGACTTGGTAAGTAAACATCAATAAATTCACAATATTATTTACGTAACTTTGCATGTTGTTAATAAAAAAGCGAAAAGCAATAATTTAAACAATAAAAAAACAACTTACATGAGAAAGCAAGATAACCGGTACATTTGGATTTTACTTGTAATCTGTATCCTGTCGTTAATCATTTTTCTCGGTAATGCTCTCTTCAATACGAAAGGTGAGCCACGCGAGGCAATAGTCGCAGTGTCAATGCTGAAATACGGTAATTGGATTCTGCCTATAAATAATGGTGTGGATATTGCCTATAAACCGCCGTTTTTCCATTGGTGCATAGCATTTTTCTCTCTGTTCCAGGGATATGTGTCCGAATTTACGTCACGGTTGCCCTCTGCATTGGCACTCATCGCAATGACTCTTGTCGGCTTCAAGTTCTACGAAAAAAGGAGTACGCCACAAATTGCCCTCATCGCATGCCTTGTAGCCATTACAAGTTTTGAGGTTCACCGTGCAGGTACCAACTGCCGTGTAGACATGCTGCTGAGCGCATTAATGGTGATTTCTCTTTACCAACTATATAAATGGGGTGAAAAAGGGTTGCGTGGAGTGCCTGTTGTGGCTATACTTTGCATGAGTGCAGCTTTCTTGACCAAAGGGCCGGTGGGCATAGTTCTGCCATGCCTTGTTACTGCCGTATTCCTTTTAATACGTGGTTACAGGTTTGTAAAGTTGCTCTATGCTTTTGCGCTTTTGGCACTTGCTTCATGCGTTATCCCAGCGTGTTGGTACGTAGCAGCATATATGCAAAGCGGAGATACCTTCATGCAGTTGGTATACGAAGAGAACGTGCTGCGCTTCTTAGGCAAGATGTCATACTCATCTCACGAAAATCCGGCCTACTATAATGTCATTACCGTCTTGTCAGGGTATCTGCCTTACACGTTGCTGGTGGTGATGTCGTTGTTCGTCTTGAAATACAAGAAGCCTGAAGGGACGTTGAAATCATGGTGGAACAGGCTTGTTGATTATATAAAATCAATGGATGACACAAGATTGTTCTCATTGTTGAGCATAGTAATAATATTTATTTTCTATTGCATTCCCAAGAGCAAGCGTAGCGTCTACCTGTTGCCCATATATCCGTTTATTGCCTATTTCCTTGCCGAATACATAATATATCTTGCCAAAAAACACTCAAGGATAATACGCTCATTCGGATATACGCTGTCCGGTATATATATAGCGTTGCTTGCGTTGTTTGTGGCTGTAAGGGCGGGAATTGTGCCCGAGACGATATTTTCAGGCAAACACGCAGCCGAGAACATTGCGCAAATGAGGGCGTTGGAGACTGCCGGTATTGGAATAACCGACATAATAATTATATTATTGCCGGTTATAGCCGCCTTACTGTTCTGGAAATCAAGGAAGAGCGACAGCATACGCCAAGTGTATTCAATGCTTGGTATTGTCATCGCGATATTCATGTCGCTTGACGGCTTCTTCCAGCCAATAGTGCTTAACACTAAGTCAGACAAGCCCATAGCCATGAAATTGAACAGCATAGTGGGCGATGGCACGGTGTATTCGTACCGTCCGCAGAGTGCAGCAGGTGACCCGATGCGATCGTTTACCATCAATTTCTACATGAACGACAGAGTTGTGCCTTTCGAGGCTGCCATGCCCAAGAGCGGCTACATGCTGTCTGGCAATGACGATATTGAGGCATTCAAGGAGACGTATCCTGATTATTCCGTTACGGAAGTGGTAGACTTCAAGCATAAAAGTTGCGATGACAAGAAAATGCTACACCTTTACCAGATTTACGACACGTCACGCAATAAGAGGTAAAGGATAAGCGTTTTTACATCAAAAATGTAAAGTAAAAATAGTATGAAGCTTGCGATAATTGTACCATGTTATAACGAAGAGGCCGTATTGCCAGAGACCACGAAGCGCCTTTGTGGCATATTGGATGACATGACGGCGGCTGGGAGCATAGACGAGGGCATTATATTGTATGTTGACGACGGCAGTCGTGACTCTACATGGAGCCTTATTGAACAGTTCTCGGGCGCTGACAATAAAGTGGCAGGTCTCAAGCTGTCACACAATCGGGGGCATCAACACGCGTTATGGGCAGGCCTCGAGTGGGCTGCCGAGCATGCCGACGCGGCCGTGTCGATAGATGCCGACCTACAGGACGACGAGACCGTGATACCGAAGATGGTCGGGCTGTACAACGCCGGAGTAGACATTGTGTACGGCGTGCGCAAGGAACGAGATACGGACACCTACTTTAAGCGGACCACGGCGCTCATGTTTTACAAGCTGATGAACGTGCTCGGCGGCCATGTCGTGTACAACCACGCCGACTACCGCTTGATGAGCCGGCGCACGCTGCAGGCCCTCGTGTCGTTTCCCGAGCGTAACCTGTTCCTCAGGGGGATGGTGGCCTCGCTCGGATTTCCGTCAGCATTCGTGTATTACGACCGCAAGGCCCGTTTCGCCGGCACGTCAAAATATCCGCTGGCCAAGATGTTCAGCTTTGCCGTAGACGGCATAACGTCGTTCTCCACCCGCCCGCTGCGCTTTATAACATACCTCGGGCTCGTATTCATCCTCATCGCCTTGGGCGTGATAATATACGCCCTTGTTGAATATTTCAACGGCACCACGATACAGGGATGGACGTCACTGCTTGTCTCGGTGTGGTTTATCGGCGGCGTGGTGCTGCTTGCGTGCGGCATAATAGGCGAATACGTGGGCAAGATATACATCGAGAGCAAGGGACGCCCGCGGTATTTCATCGAGAAGGAGACGGGCACCAACCGTGCCACGGACGCCCGCTCCTGAGCCACAGTTACCTGCGCGGGCGTATCACGTAACGCCTGCGCTCGGGATTACACATTGTACACGAATCGGGCCAAACTGCTTACACATTGAAAAACGTTGACGCTGTAGAAGGGGCGCGGCCAAAATTTTCTTTCCGTCAGACTTAAATACGCTAATTCTGGGTGTGCAACCGTAATTCATTGAACTACTTACGGTTACACACCCAGAATAGTTTTTGTGCAACGAAAAACTGCCTTTTTTACGCAGAAAAGCCATGTTTTTCGTTGAGTCCGCTATGCTTTCTCGTTGAGGGAAGATAGCTTTTTCATTGAGGAAAGATAGTTTTCTCGATGAGAAAGCATAGCTTACTCTATTTAATAAATAATTCTTTACAAACAGAAGAGTCGTTTTGCTAAGTCTGCATGGCATTTCCCAGAAATCCTTTTTCAGATTGCGCTGAAAGCATTAACTTTCCTATATGATGTTTTGAAACTTTCCAGTCGAACAGTGTTTACAAACGTACACAGCTATGGCAACGGTAAAATAAAAGAGGAAAGGCACCTGCCTTCCCTCTTAAGAACTTTATATCCTACGCCGCGTCACTTCGTCACGCGGAACCAGTCAGCGTCTATCCAGCCACGGTTTGCCTTCCCGGCAGGCTCGGCGGCCACGAAACCAATCTTAGCGCCAATCCATTTGCCCTCACGCATGGTAAACTCGTCGCCGGCCGGCTTGAACTTCTTGCCGTCAAGGCTGTACGAGAAGCTGCACTTGCCGTTGTCTACCGACATGCGCATGTATATATCCTCATGTATGCCCGGTTGGTAATCAATCTTGTCAGCCGCCGTAGGTTCAAGCGTGGCTATTACCTTCACGGTCTCAGCCTTGCCCTTGTCGGCATTGCGGCACGTCAACTGCTGTAGCTGGAAGGCGTCCCCCACCCTTTTCACCACCAATGCCGAGTAGTCGAGTCCCATCATGATAATCCCGCCAAACTGGTTCTGGTCCTTTGACGTGAAGCGCAGTTTAGCCGTAGCGGTAAACTTGTCGGCCGGCGTCTTCTGCAGCAGCAGGTTGGGCACCTCCCAAAGGTTTACATAGTTATCGCTTAACTTGTGCGTATATATTCTGAACTTACCAAACGCAGTAGGCATGCCGAACATCTGGTTGTAGTTTGCGTGCCACTGCCATTGCAACCCCATCCTTGGCTCGTTGAATTCGTCGCTCTCAACCGGATTCTGTATCGGCCATACCTGCGAAGTCTTGGGCTTACGGTACGTAATGACAGGTTCTCCGCAATAATCCCCGTCCTTGTCGACGCCCATTACAGGCCAGTTGTCCTTCCACGTAACAGGCTGCAAATGCACTACACGCCCGTAACATCCCTTGTCCTGGAAATGCAGGAACCAGTCCTCGCCATATTGCGTATGTATCCATGCGCCTTGGTGCGGGCCGTTAACGCTACTCTTACCCTGAGCCAGCACGGTCTTGCTCTCGTACGGGCCGAACGGTTGCTTTGCCCTCATTGCCACCTGGAAGCCCGTAGGCACGCCGCCCGCCGGGAACATAATCCAGTACCAGCCGTTGCGCTTGTAGAACTTAGGCCCCTCGCACGTTCTGTTTTCCGTTCCGTTACCGTCAAATACGATTACAGGGTCGCCTATCGCCCTCGTTCCGTCGGCAGACAGCTCACGCACGACGATGATCGAAGCAAAGCGCGAACGGCTGTTCGCATAAGCATATGTAAGATAGCAACGGCCGTCATCGTCCCAAAGCGGAGTTGTGTCTATCATGCCCTTGCCCGGTATAACGCATATAGGCTCCTCCCAATTACCGGCGGGGTCTTTCGTCTTGACCATCATTACGCCACGGTCGGGGTCCCCCCAATAGATATAGAACTCACCGTTATGGTGACGAATGCTCGGCGCCCACACCCCGTTTCCGTGCGACGGCATGTCGAACACCTCGGTGGGATATTGCGTCTTTAGCGCATGCCCGATTATCTCCCAGTTCACCAAATCCTTTGAATGAAGGATGGGCAGACCGGGAATACAGTTAAACGAACTTGCCGTAAGATAGTAATCCTCGCCTACAACACATGCGTCAGGATCACTATAGTCGGCATTAATCACGGGATTGGTGTAAGTGCCGTCGCCATTATCCGGGCACCATACCTCTGACTTGTACTGTGCATTGGCAAAAATAGGTAAGAAGGCCAATGCCAACAAAATTTGTTTTTTCATACTTAGAAATATTATTTTGGTTTGTTTTAATTTATAGTGCGTTTGAAAACCAGCCCGTTTCTTGGACACACGAACAGACTTTTCTATAACACCTTGACAAAGTTATTCTCTATATAATCAAATTTCAACTTGTAATTGACATCATGGATTATGTGCATCAACTGGGTCGGGTCAGTAATGTCAGTACCGAATGAATTTGCGACATGCCCCATTGTGCGTCTTACATTTATTTCCACGCATGGATGAAGTAAGTAACCGCATCCGCCATCTTTTACCACTATCATCATATCGACACCAAGCGGTCCCTTGTAACATTTAAAGAAACTTGTGGAAAAATAAGTCTTAAGCCGTTCAACTATATTATCAATAAGGGATAAAGACAAAAACTCGCTCATCATGTGAGATTTTTCCAACTCTGACGCAATAATGCTTCCCGTATAGTTACTTCCACCAGTCCTGAACAAAGACAGGCCGCGATAATCAACTCTGCCATTGCCATAAGAATAGAATTCCATTGCAAAATCTTTTACCTTCTTGTAGTACGGCTCAACGGAAATGCCACCTTGGCGTTCTATTACCTTTCTAATCCATCCGTCAACCGACGGTGTAATGCAACGCTCAATGTATCGTACCCCACGACCACTGCTACTCCACGGTGCCTTGGCTACTATTTTTCCATATTTACGTAATGAATCATATACTGCGTCAATATTCTTGTAATAGAAACTTTCACCACACGTGACGTCCTCTATATCCTTACGCAAAACCGTAAGCAAGGCACACGTTTGCCGTCTATCGGATAAATCACGTATATATTCCAATGTGTCGTCGGCGGGCAAGACATCTGGATTTACGCCGGCATCAGACAGCTGTTGTCTGACGGCTTTGTCCCATCCCCATGGCTCAATGGCAGAAAACACCAAATGCCTCAAGTCATTTGCAGTAACGAAAAGTACGTCAGCATGCCGTTTGCCTATTTGCGACAGAGCCTTAATAGCATAATACACATCGTCGACAAGTATCAAATCGCCTTCACCAGCCCATAATGCAGGAAGGAATCCAAGATTTACCTTAAATTCCTGTATGGCATGCGGCAATGTAAAATATGCCTTGTCCGCCGCAAGCGCCATATCATGTTCCGGATTAAAGATATGTAATTTCACTTCAACAAAATTATTGATTGGTGCAAAGATAGTGTAAACATAGAGAAGTGCAAAATAAATTTTTAACGAAGTTAGCTTTTATTTGTGCAGATTATGTAATAATAAATACAGGAAATTCCTCACATAGCAGCTTGTATAACTCGCCAGCTTATGCAAAAATAATAAAAAAATACGAGTTTTTGCAAAGCATGGTTTGCAAATAAAGAATAAAATGCTATCTTTGCAAAAGAAAACAAATTGAAAAAGAATGGAAGCTTTCTTTCGCACCCATACTTATTTAGTAGAACACACTAATGCCCCTGTACGACGTCAATTGATGGACGAAATCGATTGGTCAGACAGGCTTATCGGCATTAAAGGCACTCGTGGTGTTGGAAAGACGACATTCCTTCTTCAATACGCAAAAGAGCATTTTTCCCCGACAGACAGACGTTGTTTATATGTAAATATGAACAATTTTTATTTTCAAGGCCGAGGAATAGCAGATTTTGCGAATGAGTTTTGCAAGACAGGCGGTAGAGTTTTACTAATAGACCAAGTATTCAAGGAACCCAATTGGAGCCATGAATTAAGATTGTGTCATGACCAGAATCCGGAGCTGAAGATTGTTTTTACCGGTAGTAGTGTTATGCGCCTGAAGGAAGAAAACCCAGAACTAAGCGAAATTGTAAAAAGCTATAATCTGAGAGGATTTTCCTTTCGCGAATTTCTCAATCTTACAGCAGGAACCCATTTCCATTCATACACACTTGAGGAAATTGTGCATAACCACGAGCATATAACGAGACAAATATTACCGGAAGTGTCTCCGAACAAATATTTTCCATTATATTTGCATCATGGGTTTTATCCTTTCTTTCTTGAGAACCGTAATTTCTCGGAAAATCTGCTTAAAACGATGAACATGATGACGGAAGTTGACATCCTGTTAATCAAGCAGATAGAACTTAAATATCTTACAAAAATAAAGAAGCTGTTTTACCTTCTGGCGCTTGACGGCCCAAAAGCTCCCAACGTAAGCCAACTGGCAAATGACATTGAGACAAGCCGTGCGACAGTGATGAATTACATTAAATACCTTGCAGAAGCAAGATTGATAAATGTAATATATCCTGTTGGGCAAACATTTCCGAAAAAGCCAAGCAAGGTGATGATGCATAATCCGAACCTTATGTATGCCATTTATCCGATAAGGGCTGAACAGCAAAATGTGATGGAAACGTTTTTCGTCAACTCGCTATGGAAAGACCACATCGTAAACCAAAGCAACAAAGACAACTACTATATTATAGATGAAAAACGAAAATTCAGGATTTGCGATGCAACCAAATGTGGTAAAATACGCATGAATCCAGATACAATATATGCAAGATACAACACGGAAATAGGCAAGGACAACCAAATTCCGCTATGGCTATTCGGATTTTTATATTAAACTAACAAGATACACTAACATTAATGTTTTATTAAAATGGCTAAAGAAAAAAAGTTTATCACATGTGATGGTAATGAAGCAGCCGCACACATAAGCTATATGTTCAGCGAGGTTGCAGCCATTTACCCTATCACTCCGTCATCTCCAATGGCGGAACATGTTGACGAGTGGGCCGCAAAAGGACGCAAAAACCTTTTCGGTCAGACCGTTTTCGTTCAAGAAATGCAATCTGAGGCTGGTGCGGCAGGTGCTGTTCATGGTTCTCTTCAGGCTGGAGCACTTACCACTACATTCACAGCTTCACAGGGATTGCTCCTTATGATACCTAACATGTATAAGATTGCCGGCGAACTTTTGCCTTGCGTTTTTGATGTTTCGGCACGTACACTGGCATCTCATTCTCTTTGTATTTTCGGTGATCACCAGGACGTAATGGCTTGCCGCCAAACAGGTTTCGCACTCTTCTGTGAAGGTTCTGTACAAGAAGTAATGGACCTTACAGCTGTAGCGCACCTCGCATCTCTTAAGACTTGCGTTCCTTTCCTCAACTTCTTTGATGGTTTCCGCACATCTCATGAATATCATAAGATTGAATTGCTTGAGCAGGAAGATATCGCTCCGTTAGTTGACATGGATGATGTAAAGCGTTTCCGTGACCGTGCGTTGTCACCTGAGCGTCCTGTTACACGCGGTACAGCAGAGAATCCTGAAACATTCTTCACACATCGTGAGGCAAGCAATGAATATTATGACAAAGTACCTGAAGTTGTTGAGCACTATCTTGGTGAAATCAGCAAGATTACAGGACGTGAATATCACTTGTTCTCATATTATGGTGCAGAAGACGCAGACCGTATGATTATACTTATGGGTTCTGCAACAGAAGCTGCACGTGAGGCTATTGACTACCTGAATAAGAACGGAGAGAAAGTAGGTATGATTTCAGTTCATCTCTATCGTCCGTTCTCTGTTAAACATTTGCTGGCATCTGTTCCCGCAACTGTTAAGCGCATAGCTGTTCTTGACAGAACAAAAGAGCCAGGCGCAGAGGGAGAACCTCTATATCTTGACGTTAAGAGTGCTTACTATGATGTTGAAAATAAACCTCTCATTGTTGGAGGACGTTATGGTCTTGGTTCTAACGATACAACTCCGGCACAAATAATCTCTGTATTCAACAATTTGAAATTGAACGAGCCGAAGAACCACTTTACCTTGGGTATAGTTGATGACGTGACGTTCACCTCACTTCCGAAGGTTGAGGAAATGGCTCTCGGCGGAGAAGGAATGTTTGAAGCTAAATTCTATGGCCTTGGAGCGGACGGTACCGTAGGAGCAAACAAGAATTCTGTCAAGATCATCGGTGACAACACTGACAAGCACTGCCAAGCATATTTCTCATATGACTCAAAGAAATCAGGCGGTTTCACATGTTCACACCTTCGTTTCGGTGACACGCCTATTCGCAGTACATATTTAGTAAACACTCCGAATTTCGTTGCATGCCACGTACAGGCTTATCTGCATATGTACGATGTAACTCGTGGTTTACAGAAGAACGGAACATTCCTTCTGAATACTATTTTTGAAGGTGAAGAGCTTGTAAACTTCATCCCGAATAAGGTTAAGCGTTATTTCGCACAGAATAATATTACCGTATATTATATTAACGCAACAAAGATTGCACAAGAGATAGGCCTTGGCAACCGTACCAATACAATTCTCCAAAGTGCATTCTTCCGCATAACAGGTGTCATCCCAACAGACCTCGCCGTTGAACAGATGAAGAAATTTATCGTTAAGTCATACGGTAAGAAAGGTCAGGACGTTGTTGACAAGAACTATGCAGCTGTTGACCGCGGTGGAGAATATAAACAGCTTACGGTTGATCCGGCATGGGCAAACCTGCCTGACGATGCTGTAGTTGAAGACGATGCTCCAGCATTTGTAAAAGAGTTGGTTCGTCCTATCAACGCACAAGCAGGTGATCTCTTGAAGGTTTCTGACTTTATAAAGCATGATACAGTTGACGGAACATGGGAGAATGGAACTTCAGCTTACGAGAAGCGTGGTGTTGAGGCATTTGTTCCTGAATGGAATGCAGAAAACTGTATACAATGTAACAAGTGTGCATATGTTTGTCCTCACGCTGCTATCCGTCCGTTCGTTCTCACTGACGAGGAGCTTAAAGGCTTTGACGGAACAACTCTTGAGATGAAGGCTCCTGCAGCAATGAAGGGCATGCACTTCGTTATCGAACCGAGTGTTATGGACTGTCTCGGATGTGGCAACTGTGCCGATGTTTGTCCTGGCAACCCGAAGAAGGGCAAAGCCCTTACGATGGTTCCGTTTGCCGGCAATGACGCAGAAGCTGCCCGTTGGGACTACCTCGTAAAGAACGTTACAAGCAAACAAAATTTGGTAGACATTAAGTCTAACGTTAAGAATTCTCAGTTTGCTCAACCCCTGTTCGAATTCTCTGGTGCATGTTCCGGCTGTGGTGAGACTCCTTACGTGAAGTTGATCTCACAACTCTTCGGTGATCGTGAAATGATTGCAAACGCAACGGGCTGTTCTTCAATTTATTCAGCTTCTATACCATCAACGCCTTACTGTAAGAACGCTGACGGTCACGGACCTGCATTTGACAACTCACTCTTTGAGGACTTCTGCGAGTTTGGTATGGGAATGGTACTCGGAAACAAGAAGATGAAAGAGCGTGTTACTATACTGCTCAATGAAGCTATCGCAAAAGATGATACTCCTGCTGAGTTCAAGGCTGCTGCTCAAGAGTGGATTGAAGGCAAGGAGGACGCTGATGCTTCTAAGGCTGCAGCTGCTAAGCTTAAACCGCTTATCGCTTCAGGTGCAGAGGCAGGTTGTCCGATATGCAAGGAGCTGAAGACACTTGATCACTATCTTGTTAAACGCAGCCAGTGGATCATCGGCGGTGACGGTGCTTCTTACGACATTGGTTACGGAGGTCTCGACCATGTGATAGCAAGTGGTGAGGATGTAAATATCCTTGTACTTGATACTGAGGTTTATTCAAATACAGGTGGTCAGTCGTCAAAAGCAACTCCTCTCGGCGCAATCGCACAATTTGCAGCTCAGGGTAAGCGTATACGCAAGAAAGATCTTGGTCTTATGGCAACAACTTATGGTTATGTATATGTCGCACAGATTGCAATGGGCGCAGACAACGCACAGTGCTTGAAGGCTATCCGTGAGGCTGAAGCATACCATGGACCTTCTGTCATCATCGCATATGCTCCTTGTATCAATCACGGATTGAAGGCTAAAGGCGGTATGGGCAAGAGTCAGGCTGAGGAAGCTAAGGCTGTTGAATGCGGATACTGGCACTTGTGGAGATATAATCCCGAACTTGCTGAGCAGGGTAAGAATCCGTTTACACTCGATTCTAAGGAGCCGGATTGGAGTAAGTTCCATGACTTCCTGTTGGGCGAGGTTCGTTATCTCTCTGTAAAGAAGGCTTATCCTAACGAAGCAGAAGAACTGTTCGCAGAAGCAGAGCGTATGGCTAAATTGCGTTATAAGAGCTACATCCGCAAGTCTAAGGAAGATTGGAGCGAAGAAGCTTAAATTAAATGAGAAAGAAGTTGTGCGTTGAAAAACCTCAACTGACACATATTTTAAAAGAGATTGCATATTTACGATATATGCAATCTCTTTTACTTATAAAGACATTAAGACAAAACCAATAATAAAATAAATCACTGTCGCGCAAATATAAAATCCGTAGATAACTCTGTTTATATTAACATTGGCACTATCTCCCGCTGTATTTCCAAGCATTAAATGCTGTAAAATATTTTGATACAGACTTCAGCAACTGTCAGTCATGGTACAATCCAAACCATCTTGCGCAGATATTTTATTATGAAATAAACAGAAAAAATGATGACATATATAAGCAGTGTTTGCACAGCACTGATATTTATGCCTTCAATACTTGCGCCAGGCAAGGATGCAACAAAGGATACACATGCGTTCATGAAGTCAACAACTTCTGTCAAAACTCTGCACAGCCAAACCTGGAACCATGGCAGATAGCCTGAAAGGAATATGGCAACTGTGCCATACAAAATAGCCGTTGATACTGGTATAACTACAAAATTAGTCAGCAAGAAATAACATGAAAAGCGGCCAAAGTATAACGCTACCAATGGTGCAACACCAAGCTGAGCCGCAAAAGAAACTGATGTCATCTGCCATATCCATTTTAATATAAGTATCTTCTTAAATGATTCAGGCATAATATGATACACAGGTTCGTAAAATACAAGAATGAACATCACGGACAGGAATGACATCTGAAATCCTATATCATAAAGATTCAATGGATTTGCAACTAACACAACAACTGCGGCTACGGCAAGAACATTCAGGGACATACGGTCACGACGAAGGAGACTGACAAAAGAATAAATGGTCAGCATTACCGCTGAACGCAAGGCTGATACCGGCAAACCGGCAATAAATACGTAAATCCATATAGCGCATATTATCATCACCTGGGCCACTACAGACCTGCTACGCCCAAAGAACAGTATCGTCAGCATGGCATAAATTATGCTTAAATGGAGCCCCGACAATGATAATACATGCAAAGCACCTGATACGGAATATTCTTCCGTCATTCTGTCTGACATGGAAATACGGTCGCCCAGAGTCATCGCAGCCAATATGGCATAGCCTTGTCCGTCAAATCCTAACCGCCTTAAATGCCCAAGTAATGTATTGCGAAACTTAAGGGCCTTTATCTTTGTTCGTTCAATATATGATAAGTTATTTAAGCTGACAGCCTTACTATACCAATCGTCAACGTATAAAAATACAGTTGCCGAGAAACCGTGATTCAAAAGATATTGGGCATAATCAAATTTTCCGGAGCCAAAATTTTTCGGCTTCCTTAATTTGGCGCGTGCTACAATGCCGGAGCCTGGAGCAATACCCTCGGCCATGGCATTTCTGTAAAAACTCGCCTTTACCTTCATCGGCCGTTCCATGCTGGAAACCAACATATCACAGCGCACAACTTTACCAGAAACAACAGGACTACTTATAACAACGGCTTCAAACGTTATTTCATCTTTTGGTAATTCAACATTTATTTTCGACAATTCCATGGATGTAAGACAACCTCCAAGGAAGACGAAGGTAACAAATATGGCCACTGTCTGCACTACGGCATTCTTCTTCAAACATATTGCCGACACAAATGAAACGATCAATGCAATGTACCAACTCCATTCTGAAATAATGCCATAAAGCTCCTTGCCGGCAATTATGCCGGCAACAAGAAACACCACCAAGCGCAGAACTGGATACAGTTGGATTCGTCCGTTTACCTTCATCACGTTACATCAAGTAGTTTGGATATGCCGCATTGAAGCATAGACATCTTTTCACGTTATAATGCAAATATAAAACATTTTATTGATGAAAGGAAACAACGACGAATAAAAAACTCTTTATGTGTTCAAGAAAACACATTACCCAAATGCCCTGTACAATATTCGGAAATATAATAAAGCCCGGCAATATTATCAAACGCGGTCAATGACATTGCAATATGCCGTGTTTTAAACGATAAACGACGGTGTTTTACAATGTCATTGACCGCATTTCATTTTATAAGTAATGCACGCCATCCACTGAAAGAAAGGATTTACATCACCTATGAAAATTGTAAATCAAAAGATAAATCACACTTATAAGTGATAATTTATAATCGCACTTGAGTTGTGAGCATTATCGTCACCTACCCATAGTTTCCTTTACTTTTGCCAACAGGTTGGGAATATCCAATTTCTGCGAACACTTAGCTATGCATTTGCCGCATGAAACATTAGCTTTACGTATAAGAGTTATACTTTCGTCCGGTGACGAATGGCCTGTAGACAAAATAATGTTTGCTTCTGCGCAAATCTCCATTACTTTTACAACTTCAGGCAATACCTTGCCATTGTCATCCAATACCGGAATGCCTCGCTCTTTACGTCCTTCGTATTTGTATTGGTATGAAGCGTCCAATGTCGGCAGCCATATACAGCGGCAAAGACCTCCGCTTGTTTCTACGGCTTTACGCGCAGCGAAAGGATTAACCCTATCACCGTGAACTCGATTCATGCAAAAACTTCCATAGCATTCAGCTCCATATAGTGCCTGACGTATAATATACGCCCTGTCATGACAGCTGAAATCATTAGACTTAAACATAACGGCACGATAACCGGCATGCACGACATCTTGCATAAAATGATATTCATCAATGCACCGCTCACGTGAATCAGGACTACAGTGCAAATGAATGTCACACACTCCTTTTAATATTGCATCACCTGTTAATTTGTCATTTTCAGCATTATCAATTTTAGGCAACATTTCCATTGCCTGGCCAGGAAGAATTCTCTTCATAAAAAACGCCCCTCCGACAATTGAGGAAGTCTTGATAAAACTTCTCCGGTTTATTTTTCCGTTATCTGTCATAGCTCTATTTTTGCAGGCAAAGATAATCGCATAAGATAAAATATATAGTAACACTTTTATCGAGATTTGTATTTCTTTTACTGATTATGAGTTGTTCTTATTTGTTTTTAGCTATATTGACTGGCTTATCATAATAGCAAAATCATATAAATACATATTTTCAATCATTTTTTTTCTAATTATTAAGTATCTCACTTTTTTGTATTATCTTTGCAACGGATAATTAATCGGTACTAATATATGAAAAATACATTTCATCCGTATCGTGCGTTATCTTATGGCAAATCTTATTTAAATGATAATAGTATGAAAATTTCACGTATTGAACATTTGGGTATTGCCGTTCCGAGCATAGAGGAAGCCCTACCCTATTTCGAGAATGTTTTAGGTCTAAAGTGTTATGCTGTAGAAGAAGTGGCAGACCAGAAAGTAAAGACTGCCTTTCTAAAATGCGGCGAGGTAAAGCTCGAATTACTTGAGCCGACATCTCCGGACAGTACAATACAAAAATGGCTCGATAAAGGCAACCACGGTGTTCACCATGTAGCATTCTGCATTGAAGATGGTGTAAGCAATGCATTGGCCGAATGTGAGAGTAAAGGTCTGCGCCTTATCGACAAAGCTCCAAGAAAAGGTGCGGAGAACCTTAACATAGCTTTTCTTCATCCGAAATCAACATGCGGAATACTCACCGAACTTTGTGAACAATAATAATATTATTATAAGGTATTAAGGCATGACGGCTTTATGAAATGTTGCGTTGCTTTTCAATGCAATACATAAAAGCCCAACGGCCCTCACAACTAATAAATAAGAATCAATGAGCAAACAAGTAGAAAAAATCAAGGAGCTTATCGCAAAACGCGAACAGGCTCGTCTCGGAGGTGGCGAAAAAGCCATTGAGAAACAGCATGCACGTGGCAAATATACGGCCCGTGAACGTATTGACATGCTTCTTGATGAAGGAAGTTTCGAAGAGTTCGACATGTTCAAGCTGCACCGTTGTACCAACTTCGGCATGGAGAAAAAACAATATTTAGGCGACGGTGTCGTTGCCGGATGTGGCACTATAGATGGAAGGCTTGTTTATATCTTCGCACAGGATTTTACTGTCAATGGAGGCTCTCTGTCTGAGACTATGGCTCAGAAGATATGCAAGGTTATGGATATGGCAATGAAAATGGGTGCCCCGGTTATCGGTATAAATGACTCGGGTGGTGCACGTATCCAGGAAGGTATATGTGCATTGGCCGGATTTGCGGAAATCTTCGAACGCAACATTCTTGCTTCAGGTGTAATTCCACAGATCAGCGGAATTTTCGGGCCTTGCGCTGGTGGTGCCGTATATTCTCCTGCATTGACTGACTTTACCCTGATGATGGAAAACACATCATACATGTTCCTTACCGGACCGAAAGTGGTAAAGACAGTGACTGGAGAGGATATCGACCAGGAACATCTCGGTGGCGCAAGTGTACACTCTACGAAGAGTGGTGTAACACACTTTACTGCTTCAACTGAAGAAGAGGCAATGGAAATGATTAAGACATTGCTTAGCTACATTCCTTCTAACAACATGGAAGAGGCTCCACGAAAAGAATGCACCGACCCGATTAACCGTATGGAAGATTCGTTGAACGAAATAATCCCGGAAGATCCAAATCAGGCTTATGATATGTACAAGGTTATCGGTGCGATAACTGACAACGGTGAATTCTTTGAAGTGCAACCTAAATTTGCAAAAAATATAATTGTGGGATTTGCACGTTTCAACGGGCAAAGTGTAGGTATCGTTGCAAACCAGCCTTCATGCTATGCCGGCGTATTGGATGTAAATTCAAGTAGAAAGGGAGCACGCTTTGTTCGATTCTGCGATGCGTTCAACATACCTATCGTCAGCCTTGTTGACGTTCCTGGATTCCTTCCTGGAACCGGTCAGGAATATAATGCGGTCATCCTGCACGGAGCCCAGTTGCTTTATGCATATGGTGAAGCAACCGTACCAAAGGTTACAGTTACATTGCGTAAGAGCTATGGAGGAAGTCATATCGTGATGGGTTGTAAGCAACTCCGTACAGACATTAACTATGCATGGCCTTCTGCTGAAATTGCAGTTATGGGTGCAAGTGGTGCCGTTGCAGTACTGTGTGCAAAGGAAGCAAAAGCGCAAGACGATCCCAAAGCCTTCCTTGCTGAGAAAGAGGAAGAATATACTGAAATGTTTGCAAATCCATACCAGGCTGCAAAATATGGATATATTGACGACGTTATAGAACCTCGAAATACACGCTTCCGTATTTGCCGTGCATTGGCTCAGTTGGCAACCAAGAGAGACGGACTGCCAGCCAAGAAACATGGCAATATCCCGATGTAATTGTTTTCAATCATTTTAAAGCAAAGAACAATGAACAAGAACGAAGTGTATGCAGCCATTGCACTGGCTTTGCATGAGTTCAACGGAAATAATGTGCATGACAAGGAAGCGGGAATCATCACCATCAAGAGCAAATATAGCGAATGGGAGATGCACTCGTTAAGCATGACACCTCATCCACAAAATATTAAGCAATGAAAGAATACAAATATACAATCAACGGCAATAAGTATGAGGTTACTATTGCCGGCATAGAAGATAACATCGCAAACGTCATAGTTAATGGCGAGGAATATAAAGTTGAAATGGAGAAAGAGCCGGAACCTGAAAAGAAGAAAGTTGTAGTAAAACCTGTGGCTCAACCGACTCCAGAAACCCAACCCGCAACTGGACACAGCGCAAAAGTAAATCTCAATAATGCAGTAAAGTCACCTTTACCTGGAGTTATAACCGAAATAAAGGTAGCTGTTGGAGATGAAGTTAAAGCCGGTGACACAGTTGTTGTACTCGAAGCGATGAAAATGGCCAACAATCTTGATGCCGAACGAGGCGGAAAGGTTACGGCTGTACTTGTAAGCGAAGGTGAAAGTGTCATGGAAGATACTCCATTGATTGTCATTGAATAATCTAATTACACAATAAAAAGAGGCCCCGGAATAATTATTCCGGGGCCTCTTTTTATTTCTTATGATAATAAAGATTTAGCAAAATTATTTATCTTCATTATAAGGTTGTCGCCTTACTTTAGATTTAGACAAATGCTTTTTCTTGCGTAACCATTCAGCTTTACGTTTTTCATATTCCGCCTGATGTCTTTCAAGAAAATTATCTGCCATCGTTATGATTAAATTTACTATATACAACAGTCAAAGTTATCGGTGCATTGGGGTTTGCGCTTCCACCAACAAGACGTGTACTCGTAAGACTCATATCATGGACAACTTTAACAATCTGGCTTGAACTATTCGTTGTCACTGATACAGGAATTATTACTACCTTATTCCAATTCTCATGTTCATCAATCCAATTGGGATTATCTGCCAATCCCGTATTTTTCGCATTATACATTGACGATATCATGCCGGAAATATTATCAAATGTATAAGTATTGTAATTATGTGCGGAAGATGAAGATGCACCGTCATAAGTAGCAATGAACGATCTTTGGTAATCAACAATATCCTCGTTCTCAAAGAAACTGTTAATACTGTCACTTGGTATCATCAACAATGTAGTCGGGACATCCAAGGCATATTCACTGTGGGTCTTATTATTGAGTCGTGTAAGTACAAGTTTTGCAGTATTCAATGTATCGTTCTCGTGTCCACGTCTGACCTCATCCACGGGCAAAGTAAGTTCAGTGAATATTCCTGACGGTGTCTTAAGGTATGTACATGTGTTATCTTCGGCCAGATTATCTAATGATTTATCATCATTAACTATATTGGTTGTCTGCAGCACTTCTTCAGTACCTGCGAACGTAGAGGTACCTATATATGTTGAATCATTCTTGTATTTAAAATATATGTTCAACTGACTGACCGATACATATGCCATTGAACCCAATCCATCATTAATTTCAAAATAAAATCCGGGGCATACATTATGTATAAAATTATACGAATTCTTAAAATATTCTGGATTCTCATAATACTTGCGCATTATGTAAGTACCAAAATTATTATATGTCTTTCCGTTTTTGTCTGTGTACGGCTGATTTAAATTAATTTTGATATTTGGGGTATAAGAACTTTCGTCAGCCCTTTCATCGTCACTAATGCTGAGGTCAACAAGAGTATAAGTTTTGTTGATTTTCATGCCGTCATTACCGACATATTCCTCTTTAGGATCGAAATTAGAATAATATTTCTTATTCTCCTCCATTGGCTTGGACATCTCATAAGCCGTCATATTCATTGTGGCTAATGAATCACCATAGTAGCTGGTATAAAAAAGGCGGATATGGCATGAATCTGCAACAATTTTATTTATCATATCCTCCCTTGAGTCATTTTCATTAAATGCTTCAGAAAGACTTGCGATGCTGTCAATTTCGGGCAGTTCATAATCCTCAAGTGTTCCAAATTGAGCCATAAAATCGCAGGTAATATAATTACCTGTTTCCGGATCCTTGATTTTTCCAAGATAGCCCGTCGTATTACGAGATAAAACAGAATCGACAACAACTGATTTTGAGGTGAGCTCAAAAGTATCAGTACTAACCTCAAGCATATCCATGTTATCCGTCAACGATGTACCTATTGTATCTGTAGTTTCGTCACATGCAGTAAACATCATCGCTGAGACAATTGTGACGACAGAAAAAAACTTTAACTTCATCTGGATTATTTAAATCTAATGAACTAATTATAATTTATTTTCTATTTACCTTCAATTACCTTATCATAAAAATCATCATAAACTTGACATACTTCGTCATCTGCAGGATTCGTCATCACTGGTAAACCTTTTTCTTCTGCATACTTAATTAATTCAGGATTAACATTTTTACCAGCATTCACAACCCCGTCAGAATAGTCTATTGCAAGTTTTTCCAATTCCATAAAACCAAAATCACTTCCATACTTATCAAGTATTTCAGGAGTTACATTCCTGAATGCAATGCTCTGTCTGAAATTAGCTCCAAGACTATCGTGCAATTCTTCAGAAAACAAAGACGTGACCACTTTTGTATTGGCAAAAGAAGGTTCATCCTGATATGCAGTCTTTATGTATAAAGGTATTATTGAACACATCCATCCCTGACAATGTATGACATCTGGAATCCAACGAAGTTTTTTTACAGTTTCAAGCACACCACGCGCAAAGAACACAGCCCGTTCACCGTTGTCATCATATTCTTTGCCATTTTCATCAAAAGCCATGAGGCGCTTGGTGAAATAATCTTCGTTATCAATAAAATAAACCTGTATGCGAGTTGAAGGAATGGAAGCTACTTTAATAATCAGCGGATGGTCAGTCTCGTCAATTATAAGCATCATTCGTGATAAACGGATGACTTCATGCAATTGTCCGCGGCGCTCATTAATATTGCCCCATTTAGGCATGAATGTCCTTATCTCGTACCCTTTATCCTGAATAACTTGAGGTATCAAACGCCCTAAGTGCGACATCTCACTTTCAGGGACATAAGGGATAATTTCTTGATTTATAAATAATACCTTCTTTGCCTCCATGATATAATTTTTTATCCTTGCAAAGGTACGAAAAAAGTTCGGAAAATAGGTACATTTTTTTGATAATTAGACAAAACCAACACCTTATTGGCATATTTTTTTAATTATTCTTCTTTATTTAAGAAAATTGTTGTTATTTTGCACGCCAAAATCAAAAGCATCGTAACATATATTATAATGAAGCTTTTTCATACAATAGTCGAACTTCAGAATGCATTGTTTGACGACAGGAAAGAGGGTAAAAGCGTTGGACTTGTACCTACAATGGGGGCTCTCCATGAAGGTCATGCCTCATTAGTAAAAAAAAGTGTTGAAGATAATGACGTTACCGTTGTCTCGGTTTTTGTCAATCCGACACAATTCAATGATCCAAAAGATTTAAATTCATATCCGAGAGATCTTGATGCAGACTGTAAATTACTGGAGAGTGTGGGAGCAAATTACGTATTTGCACCATCTGTAGACGAGATGTATCCATCACCTGACAATCGACATTTCGAGTTTCCTCCAGTTTCAACCGTGATGGAAGGTGCACATCGCCCAGGTCATTTTAATGGAGTCTGCCAAGTTGTAAGCCGTTTGTTTTATATTGTCCATCCTGATAAGGCTTATTTCGGAGAGAAAGATTGGCAACAAATTGCAGTAGTAAAAGCAATGGTAAAGTCACTTGGTATAAATATAGAGATTGTTGAATGCCCTATTATTCGTGACAGCGACGGCCTCGCTAAATCATCCCGCAACACGTTGCTTTCTGCTGATGAAAGACGAATTGCACCGTCCATTTATAAATCATTGAAGGAAAGTGTTGATTACGCAAAAAATCATGGCGTGCAGGAAACACATGACTATGTAGTCAATAAAATCAATGCGGTTGACGGACTTAATGTCGAATATTTTGAAATAGTTGACGGAAACACTTTACAAGATATAAAAAATTGGGATGACTCTGATTATGTCGTTGGGTGCATAACCGTATATTGTGGGGCACGGCCTGTCAGGCTTATTGACCATATAAAATACCAATAATTTATACGTTACTGATATATAAATATAATAAGATGCTGATAGAAGTTTTAAAAAGCAAATTGCACTGTGTCCAAGTTACGGAAGCAAATCTTAATTATATGGGCAGTATAACTATTGATGAAGATTTAATGGATGCAGCGAATCTTATTGCCGGTGAAAAAGTGCAAATAGTCAACAATAACAACGGCGAGAGATTTGAAACTTATATTATAAAAGGTACACGCGGTAGTGGTTGTATATGCTTAAACGGTGCAGCAGCAAGAAAATGTCAGGTTGGCGACACTGTTATTATAATAGCGTATGCACTGATGGATTTTGAAGAAGCAAAAACATATAAGCCAACTGTTGTTTTTCCGGAAAATAACAGAGTGGTAAAATAACAAATGTAAATTTTTAACACGAAAAAGACGGTTGTAGATAATCTACAACCGTCTTTTTTATAAATTGACTTAAACCTGAATTTATCTGTACGTATTCGGAAGATGGAATTCATAAGAACGGTCAAAAACGTCTTTCACTGTATTTATCTCCAAGAACGTAGTACCGCCACCTTTACCGAAACTTCCACTTAAATAAGCTATTTTATCTTCCATACGCAAATATCCTTTTTGACGAAGCATGCGTAGTGCTGCCAAAAACTGTTCCTGTGGACCTATCTGTTCATGCTGTGCAACAGGAATTACTCCATAACTCAGCGCTAACCACCTTTGCGTCTTTTCTTTATAGCATATTGCCAAAACCGGATTAGGCCCTCTAAATGCAGCCAGGTTTCTTGCTGTGAGTCCTGTCTTACTATCTGTAATGATTCCTTTTACGCCAAGAACCTCGGTTGCTTCAATGGCATTTCGTGCCAAGAATTCAGTAACATCACAATTTTCACTAAGCTTAAAGTCAAAATCGTGATCATACATTTTGTCTTGCTCTGCCTGTTCCGCAATTGAAGCCATTGTCTTAACAGCTTCCACAGGATATTTGCCGGATGCAGTCTCACCACTCAGCATTAATGCATCAGTTCGATAATAAATTGCATTTGCTATGTCGGTAACTTCCGCACGCGTCGGCCGAGGGTTGTTTATCATCGTATGCAACATCTGTGTAGCAACGATAACCGGCTTCTTTGCAAGTCTGCACTTGCGGATTATCATTCGCTGGATTCCTGGAATCTTCTCTATCGGCACCTCTATTCCCAAATCCCCACGGGCAATCATTATTCCATAAGAAGCCTCAATAATTTCGTCTATATTGTCAACCCCTTCCTGATTTTCAATTTTTGATATAATCTTGATGTCACTATTATGCTCGTCAAGAATCTTCTGCACAGCGAGCACGTCTTCTTTATTGCGGACAAAAGAGTGTGCAATGAAATCTATATCCTCTTCTATTGCAAGCAATATATTGCGCTTATCTTTTTCCGTAAGCGCAGGAAGATCTATATGAACACCAGGTACATTCACACTTTTATGCGATCCTAATTGGCCATCATTCTGCACTTGGGCAACGACAGCCGGGCCATTGATCCCAATGACTTTCATATCAATAGCACCGTCGTCAAACAGGATATCATCGCCGACATGTATGTCATCGGCAAAATTCTCATACGACAAATTGATAATATCGTGCTCAGTGTCCATTTCCGGACGCCCGAAAATCTTGACTACGTCTCCAGTCTTGTAATCTATTGGTGCGTCAGCTCCTGTTGTACGCACCTCAGGACCCTTGGTGTCGATAAGTATTCCCAAATGTCGGCTTACGGAACGTGTGTTTTTTATAATTTTACGGATTCCGTCGGGTGATGCATGGGCCGTATTCATTCTGACTATGTTCATTCCGGCATCAAACAACTGACGTATGAACTCGACGTCACACCTTTGGTCACTGATTGAAGCTACGATTTTTGTTTGTTTCATCTTATGGATTTATACTGTTCGCATTAAACTTGTTGCAAATTTACAAAACATATTCTATAAACACAAACTATTGTTATTAAAATCACACTAATCCTTAAACTCAAGCTCTCCTTCAACCCATTCTCCGCATCGTATGTCTTCAGGTGGATTAGATACGGCAAGCCCAATCAGTCTTATTGGTTTCGACGAATAATCTACTTGTGACATAAGTCTTTTTACAACAGGCAAAATATCCTCCTTGCCTTCAAACACCTTAGCCTGCGTAATGCTTCGTGTTATCTGGGAAAAATCATAAAACTTGATTTTCAGCGTTACTGTACACCCTCGGAAATTACTTTTACGCAATCGTTCAACCAACTCCGTAACAATATGATACAGCTCGATTATAACCGCTGACTTTTTGTTTAAATCATCAAGAAAAGTCTGTTCACATCCAACAGATTTGCGTAGTCTTACCGGTTCTACCGGCCTGTTATCAATACCACGGGAAAAGTCATAATATACCTTACCCATCTTGCCGAAAACCTCGGTCAAATGTGTCAATGAGCACATACGCAACTGTAAGCCGTTGAATATACCCATTTTATGCATTATCATAGCTGTTTTTGGACCTACGCCCCAAAACTTTTCAATAGGAAGCGCTGATAAAAACTCATGAGACTGTTCTGGAGTTATAACATATAGCCCATCGGGTTTGTTCATGTCTGAAGCAATTTTTGCTAAGAATTTATTGTATGAAACTCCCGCAGAGGCCGTTAACTGCAATTCTTCATGTATCTTAGCCCTAATTTCCTCGGCTATTTCCACAGCCGACATATCATTCCGTCCGTCCGTAACGTCAAGGAATGCTTCATCAATAGACAACGGTTCGATAATATCTGTATATCTGCTGAATATTTCATGCACCTTGGCAGATACTTCTTTATATCGCCGGAAATCCGATGGAACAATTATCAACCCTGGACATAGCCGTTTGGCTTTTGCAATGGACATAGCCGAATGTACTCCATATTTCCTTGCCTCGTAACTGGCGGTTGAGACGACGCCGCGCGGCCCGTCAAAACCAACGGCTATCGGCAGACCGCGAAGTTCAGGCTTGTCTCTTTGCTCTATTGACGCAAAGAAAGCGTCCATGTCAATATGGATAATTTCCCTTTCCGGCATTAATGTCCTTTTTGCTATGTCGTCATTTCCATCTCCAATGCTTGATTAACACTCTGCCGAACTTGCCGAGCACCACCGTTATACGGTTTAATGATATTGAGCCACCAAGTACTATCAGGATAACTGCTGAGAGAATCATCATAATACCGCAGCCCAAACGTGAAGTAAACTGTTCGCCAAACAGCGTAACTCCAAGAACAACAGCCGTTAATGGCTCTAACGCACCCATTACAGCTGTCGGTGTTGAGCCTATTTCGTGGACTGCGACCGTCATTAGGAGTAATGATATGACTGTGGGAAACAACGCCAGCATTGAGGCAAAAGCCCAAGTCCTCGCGGTGGAAAGCATCTGAATACGCGCTGAATCACCTCCAAAAATAGAGTTTATTATAATCAAGATAATGCCAAAAGAAAGCACGTAAAACGTAAGTTTCAATGATGACATCCGTAGAAACGACTTGTTTAGAATAATAATGTACAAAGCATATGTCAAAGAAGACACCATCACAAGAAATACTCCTAATGTGTCTAATGACACTCCGTCTCCCCCACGATATAACAGCGCGATACCGAAAAGTGCCATAACGATTGAGAAAGATGTCACTAAAGTAACTTTTTCCTTAAAGAATACGGCCATAATCACTGCGACCATTACGGGATATACAAACAACAGCGTACACGCAATGCCGGCATCCATGTAATGAAAACTGTCGAACAACGTAAGTGATGACATTGAAAATAATATTCCTAATGGCGCAAGAACTGACAGTTCTTTCAACGATACGGCAAAAGACTTTTTAGTCGACAACATAAACAGAGCCAGCAATATTACGGCTATGCCGTATCTGTAGAACAATACAGAATTGGTATTTATGCCGTCAGCATATAGCGGCAATGCACCTAAAGGATTCAGTCCGTAACTTACAGCTGCCCCGATACCGCACAAGGTCCCTTTTACTTTAGAATTCATGTCGTTATAGAACTTTTTATGTACCTTTATGAAAAGCGGTGCAAAAGTACGAATTTTACTTTGAATTAAAGACAATATTATTCTAAAAGAGAAAACAAAATGAAAACAATAACGTAACATTAAGACAACATGTTGATTTTCAACATGTTAATGATTTACGGCATTTTATCTGATAAAACAGCGTGTATTGGATGACAAAACACCGTATATCGGGCAACAAAAAAGGCTCATTCTATAATTGAACAAGCCTGTTATATAAATCGGACAACTTATATTTACTCACTACCAATGCAATGAATCATTCATTCCCCGTAAGCTATTATCTTTTCTTTCGTTTTTTTCCTGCTGCCATTTTGAACATCTGTCGATGAAACCTATCTTCAGCATTCAATATATCATAGACTTTTTGTGCCGGCAATATCTGCATGAACTTTTCATGATAAGTACGTTGAATTTCCTTGATTTCGATTTCATACTCATCACGCTTCTTTATATTCTTTTTGCATTCAGAATCAGTTGTTGGCTTTATTCTTTTGAGATTCCTCATTTTTTTATGTATTGCACGTTGTTTGCTAAGCATTTCGGAATATACCGGAAAAAATTTTGAGGCCTCTTTAGGAGTTAGGCATGCCTTTTTCGTTATATATTGCTCCAATTCCGCCTGGAATCTCTCTGGAGTGAATCCATTGCGTTTATGTTGGGCTACAGCCCCCTGCATAACAAATAAAAGACAAAATACTAATATCAGCTGTTTCATGTCAAATACTTTATTCATCAGCCATTAATGAATATAAATCATCATTGTCCAACATTGCGAAATCGGACAATTCATCAACGATATTGTCATTATACGCCGGAGATAGTTCGTCAGCATGTACACTTGCTACAACATCCGTCCCGACATTTGCATTTCTAAAATATACAAATACTGATACAACTGCGATAGCGGCACAAGCTGCCCATGTTACAGGGCGCAACCATCTCCTTATTGGACGCTCCTCAGCAAATTTTTCAGCAGAGAACTTATTTATGATTTCGGCTTCAAACTGCTCAAAATATCCATCAGGAACGTTGAACGGTCTCGGCTTGCCGAATTTCTGTTCTAACAAATATTCTTCTTTCATAGTTAATCATCATTTACACTTATGACGTTTACTCGAATAAAAAGTTTAATCACAGACATTAATAAAATCATTCGTGTAAATGAAAATAGTCTGATATTTTTTTTACTGCAATATGGTATGAAGCCTTCAATGCCCCTTCAGACGTATTGAGGATGGCGCTAATCTCGCTATATTTCAGATTGTCAAAATACCTCAAATTAAAAACTGTTCTTTGCACGTCCGGCAGCAGGGCAACGGCCTGCATGAGCATAGCATGTATCTCATCGCCATCGAAATACTCGTCAGCCATAAGTTTATGGGCAATATTCATGTCATCAGTATTGCCTGCTCCTATAGAGTTCTTGCTTTTACGAAGATAATCAAGGGCTTCATTTATGGCAATACTATAAAGCCACGTCGAAAGTTTGGAATTTCCACGAAACGAGTCTATGTTACTCCAAGCTTTCAGGAATGTATTTTGAAGCACATCGTCTGCATCCTCATGTGTAAGCACTATATATCGGATTTTCCAATACAAGCATTTACTATATGATTTTACAATCATTTCAAATGCTTTTTTCTTGGACTTACCGGAAGCAAGCAATTCGCATATTTTATCATCATCGCCCATCATACTACTCAACAAAAGGTTTCAATTGTTTTTCCAAGGCTGCATCATAACCATAAACATCCTGATAATCAACAATATGGCCTGATTCATCGTAATAAATTGTATAATATGTAATGAATATTGGAACTGGCGGTTTCACATAAAGTGTCCTAACCATCTTTTTTTTATCGATATTCTTATTCGGGATTGAATCATTATCCTCAAATAAATTAACTGTCATCGAATATTTCAACTTATCAGCCAGCTCGTCATCCTCATCCTTCATTAAGAACAATGCAAGTTCGTATGGCTTTTCTACCCTTATGCAACCATGGCTTACTGCCCTTCCGGCACGCTTGAATACACCTGGAGAAGACGTATCATGAAGAAATACTGAAAATCCGTTGTCAAAACGGAAAATAATCCTGCCGAGAGAATTTTTAGGGCCACCGGATTGGATGATATACTGTTCACCGTTCATCATTCTTTCATATGATGCTTGCTCTGGCGATAACCGCCCCTCTTTCTTGTCATAAACAAACATCCCCATCCTATGCATGTACTCCGGCCTATGTATAAAACCTTTGGCAATGCTTTTAGGAACAATCCACTGTGGGTTGATATCCATACGCATTACGTTGCTTGCCAAAAGTGGTGTCTTATGCTTTAATGCCCCACATGCCATACGCATATATAAAACATTGCCGTTATCAATGGCACGCACTGAATATGACGGAATGTTAGCTTCTATTCTTCTTTCGATTTCATTATCTGGAAATTTCGTCAACCTCCATCTGCAACGCTCAATATTACAAAGAAGCTTCATCCTGTATGCCGGTTTAAGATTTTGTTGTCCCAACAAATTTAAAAGACTTCTATATAATTTACTTTTAGGTTGGAGCGTAACGAAAAAATCATTAATACTATCATTTAAAGCTTTTGCTAAAGCTTGTTGGATGAATTCCGCATTAGGGCGTTCTATCTTCAAATCTGAAAGCTGACGATAACGTTCTGAAACAGAATCATTTTCGAGTTTCTCAAAATTATTGTAAAGATAATCCGGATTGGATATGCCAAACCGCAAAATAGATGAATAGCGTAAATACGACTTGGTCAGATTATATTCCAATCGTGCCATAAGCATATTTATATCACCACTTTCTCCATCTATTTGAAGGGTTCGCATGCGATACAAATCATCCTTAAGTTGCTTGACACGCAACATTTTTGTATTAACTCCGCACGTTCCGGCGTTTTCCAATATTACGAGAAGAGAATCGGCACGCTTTTGAATCCCTAAACGATTGATCCATATATATGGTTTTTCAGATAAATAATAACCTCTAATCAACCTGTCGACAGGCAGCATTATGCCGTCAGCCTCAATAAGGCGAGCGATATTTTTGCGTATTTTTCTTGAATCCAGCTTAAATCTGTCGTCACTCAATTTGGAGAAATCATCCAAAGTAAGTTCCTTATTTGGATTACGCACATTGTCAAGGCAAGAAGAGCACGTAATTAAAACAAGTATCAGAAAAAAAACTAGTCGTGGCAAAATAAAAGTCACTTATTTTATAGATATCTTTCTTGTTGTTTTACCTCCGACTTGAACTATATAGCAACCTTTCGGCAGGTTAAGCTCATAACGGCAGTCTTGGCCTGTTACTTTAACGCTCATAACCCGCACTCCAGCTACATTGTAAATATTCAGCATCAAACCATTTGCTCCGGTTACATGCAATGTGGAAGCCTTAACGGATATTGTTATTTCCTGAAACTCTGTATCAATGATTTCAACAGCCATATTCGTACGGCTTACAGCTGGAACTGTAAACAGCATAACCATAACAAAAGGTATTATAAGTAAAATCCTTGCCATACGCTCATCTTATTTATGCAAAGATACATCTATTTTATTACAAAACAAAATTATATAATATTTTTTTACTTATTCGACATCAAAAACTGACATTTCGTTAGCTAAATAAGTATTAGGAAATATATTACGGGCTTCATTGAGTATTGCGTTCTCGTTATCATAACGCGCAGAAAAATGACCGAGCAAAAGTGATTTTGCCTTAGCATTTAAAGCAACTGTAGCAGCTTGTTTTGCCGTACTATGGTAATATAACGATGCTCTGTTCTCGTTTTCACTACAATAAGTAGCTTCATGATAAAGTAGGTTAACTCCATAAACAAGTTTATATAACTCAGGTAAATATTTTGTGTCAGAGCAATAAGCATAAGAACGAGGTGCCGCTGCAGGTTCTGTCAACCTATTATTAGGAATAACTTCGCCTTCAGGTGTTATCCAATCAGCGCCATTCTTAATATTGTTACGATAGCATTCAGGAATCCTGTAAAAATCTATCATATCACGCCTGATATGTGGCAACGTTGGTTTTTCACTGAACATATATCCACAACAAGCAATACGATGGTTAAGCGGGATTGATTTTACTATTACACTTTTATCTTCATAAACAATCCCCGCAACAGACGTGTCTACCTCATGAAAAGTAACTTCATATTCTAATCCGTTACAAAAAAAGTCCATTTGCAATTTTAATATAGGCCCAAGCTCTTTAGGAGCATATATATGCAAAGGAGCAGTACGCCCCAACATGCCCAAAGTCGAAATCAAGCCTATTAATCCGAAACAGTGGTCACCATGCAAGTGCGTTATAAAGATAGCAAGAATCTTGTTGAAATGTATCCTTGCCCTTCTTACTTGTATTTGCGTCCCCTCACCACAATCGACCATAAATGTTTTGTCCCTCACCTCGATTATTTGAGATGACGCAAAATGTTTTAATGTCGGCAATGCACTTCCACATCCTAAAATACGAATCTTAAACGGCTGCATGCTTATGGATGAATTTAACTATTTATTTGTATCATCAATTTTGTTGTCTATATTTTCATTGCGCACACGTTTATATCCGTATATTCCCTTGTCATTCTCCAGATACAATGAATCCGGGCCCAATGAATAAATATCAAACGTATCTGATGAAAGTACAAGCTTTCCGTTAAGTATTTTCCATTCTGTATATGGCTTTGGTTCTCCTGTATTGCTGACAACAGCGCCACCTTCACGTATTTCAAATCTTTTGTCAAGACTACTCCATAAGCCTAAAAGGGAGGTAAGATTAATAACCTTCTTAGCATACATTGCCTCGTTCAAGCCATTAACACGTTCACCTATTACAGCTATTCGGTCGCCGACGAATAATCCGCCCTGCACATCTGTACAAGTATCAACACCTTCAAGAGTATAGACAATTGTGTCATTCTTGTCTGTAACAAGTTCTAACGTGTGCATGGCCGTACCGTCACCACATCTGCCATAAACTGTTGTATCTACAACCGCACTATCAGCTGGTAAAATATCTATTACCGGTGCAGATCTTTTATTATTGCAACCTGCGATAATAAGTACACATAAGAACAGCAATGTGCTATTAAAGCTTTTCATAAAAATATGATTATTTATTATTCTCTAATCCTTTAGCTTCATTCCATAGTTCGTCCATTTCAGATAACGTCATATCTGTCAATGGCTTACCCGATTTTATTGAATGTTCTTCAATATAATTGAAACGTCTGATGAACTTTTGGTTTGTATATTCCAAGGCATTGTCTGGATTCAAATGATAAAGACGTGCTGCATTTATCACGCTAAACAAGAAGTCGCCAAGCTCTTTTGTAGATTTCTCCTTATCACCCTTCTCCAATTCCGTTTCGAGTTCGTCTAATTCTTCACGCACTTTTTTCCAAACATCAATTCTATCTTCCCAATCAAATCCAACATTCCTCGCTTTATCTTGTATTCTATAGGCCTTAATTAATGAAGGCAAGGCATCAGGCACACCTGAAAGAACACTTTTATTGCCATCTTTTTCTTTCAATTTGATTTGTTCCCAATTCTCTGTTACTTGCTCGGCTGTTTCAGCTTCAACATTTCCGTAAACATGCGGATGCCTGAATATTAATTTATCAGCCTCACGATTACATACATCTGCTATGTCAAAATCTCCGGTCTCACTACCAATCAGCGAATAGAAGCACACATGCAATAAAACATCTCCCAGTTCTTTGCATATATTCTTCTTGTCATCTTTCATCAAGGCATCACACAATTCAAAAGTTTCTTCTATCGTATTAGGCCTAAGGCTTTCATTTGTCTGTTTTCTATCCCATGGACATTTAACACGCAATGTATCGAGCACGTCGATTAGTCTACCAAAAGCCTCTAATTTTTCCTCTTTTGTATGCATAAATAAGTATTTTAATATGCAAATGTAGATATTTTCCATGAATATTTTGTAAATTTGCAACGTTTTTTATTGAATAAAATAAAAATAATATAGGAAATGGAATTAGCAAGCAAATACGACCCAAGAGAAGTTGAGTCTAAATGGTATCAATATTGGCTTGACAACAAGCTTTTCAGCAGTAAGCCGGATGGCCGTGAGCCATACACGATAGTAATTCCCCCACCCAATGTTACGGGTGTACTCCACATGGGGCACATGCTTAACAACACCATCCAAGATATTTTAGTAAGACGTGCACGTATGGAAGGTAAAAACGCATGTTGGGTACCAGGTACTGATCATGCGTCAATTGCAACAGAAGCGAAAGTCGTAAACAAACTGGCACAGCAGGGAATAAAGAAAACCGACCTCTCACGTGAAGACTTCTTGAAGTATGCATGGGACTGGACAAACGAGCATGGAGGAATCATCCTGAAGCAGTTAAGAAAACTTGGCGCAAGTTGTGATTGGGAACGCACAGCTTTCACCATGGACGAAAAAAGGTCTGAAGGAGTTATTAAAGTATTCTGCGACTTATATAATAAAGGACTTATTTATCGTGGTGTGCGTATGGTCAATTGGGATCCAAAAGCACAAACGGCATTGAGCGATGAAGAAGTAATATATAAGGAGGAGCACAGCAAATTATATTACCTTCGGTATATGGTGGTTGAGGAGCCTGGTAAATACGCCGTAGTAGCAACCACGCGACCAGAGACAATCATGGGTGACACAGCAATGTGCATCAATCCTGATGACCCGAAGAATACATGGCTCAAGGGTAAGCATGTGATTGTTCCGTTAGTAAACAGGCAAATACCTGTTATTGAAGACACCTATGTAGATGTCGAATTTGGTACCGGTTGCTTAAAAGTTACGCCGGCGCATGATGTTAATGACCATGCACTTGGCCTGAAACACAACCTTGAGACTATTGACATATTCAATGATGACGGCACGATATCGGAAGCAGCCGGACTGTACGTAGGCATGGACCGAATGGACGTCAGGGAGAAAATCGAGCAGGACCTCAAGGCTGCCGGACTTATGGAAAAGGTTGAAGACTATACAAACAAGGTTGGATTCTCTGAAAGAACGAATGTCCCGATTGAACCTAAGCTTTCTACGCAATGGTTCCTGAAGATGCAACACTTTGCAGACCTGGCGCTTGCACCTGTCATGAACGACGACATCAAGTTCTATCCTGTTAAGTACAAGAACACTTACAGACATTGGTTGGAGAATATAAAAGACTGGTGCATTAGCCGTCAATTATGGTGGGGACACCGTATACCTGCATATTATTTACCCGGCAACGGCGGTTATGTAGTAGCCGAGACGGCTGAAAAGGCGTTGCTATTAGCAAAAGAGAAAAGCGGTAACGATAAACTCACGCTTGAAGATTTACGCCAGGACGATGACAGTCTTGACACTTGGTTCTCATCATGGCTATGGCCGATTTCCGTATTTGACGGAATAAACAATCCTGAGAACGACGATATAAAATATTATTATCCGACGTCAGACCTTGTTACCGCTCCAGACATCATTTTCTTCTGGGTTGCCAGGATGATTATGGCAGGCTACGAGTATCGTGGCAAAATGCCGTTCAAGAATGTATACTTTACAGGTATTGTTCGTGACAAACTCGGACGGAAGATGAGCAAAAGTCTCGGCAACAGTCCTGACCCGATTGAATTGATAGATAAGTTCGGCGCTGACGGCGTGCGCATGGGTATGATGCTGTCTGCCCCCGCCGGTAATGACATATTGTTTGACGAGAGCCTGTGCGAGCAAGGACGCAATTTCAACAACAAGATATGGAATGCGTTTCGTCTTGTTAAAGGCTGGGAGGTTGCAGAAATAGAACAACCCAACGCCAACAGAACGGCCGTAAAATGGTTTGAGGCTAAACTGAGAATCACTAATGCCGAACTTGACGACCTGTTCAGGAAGTACCGTATATCCGAGGCGCTTATGGTTGTATACCGCTTGTTCTGGGATGAATTCTCAAGTTGGTATCTCGAAATGATTAAGCCGGCGTATGGTTCACCGATTGACAGAACAACGTTCGACATGACACTAAGTTTCTTCAACGACCTGCTAAAAATGCTCCACCCGTTCATGCCGTTCATTACTGAAGAACTATGGCAGCACATTTACGACAGGAAGAGCGGCGAGAGCATAATGCTTGACAAACTTGCAATAGAAGCTCCGGACACATCTGACGTTTCTCTCGTAAACGACATAGAAACCGTAAAGCAAATTATAGGTAACATCAGGACGATACGCAACCAAAAGAATATTTCACCGAAGAAGACGCTTGAGCTTCACGCTGTAAACGCTAACAACTATGTCGCTTACGACGACGTAGTTATGAAGATGGCCAACCTGGGTGCTATCAGCGTTGTTGAGGATAAACCGGCCGACACAGTGCAATTTATGGTAGGCACAGACGAATACGCCGTGCCTGTAGGCAACCTCATCGACATAGCCGCGGAGATTGAGAAGCAGGAAGCCCAACTTAAGCACCTTGAAGGTTTCTTGGCAGGGGTAATGAAGAAACTGTCCAACGAGAAGTTCGTGGCCAATGCTCCGGAGGCCGTTGTCGCACTGGAAAGGAAGAAGCAAAGCGACTCCGAGGAGAAAATTGCCGCATTGAAAGAATCGCTTGCCGAACTCAAGAAGAAGTAGAAATAAATTCACATCCTAACGGTGCCGGAAAAGCATGTGCTTATCCGGTGCCGTTTTTTAGTTATCCAAACAATACATCATGAAACTCCTTTCATCATTGACGCGCAAGCTTTTCGTGGCGCTGATAGCCGTATCTCCGATTGCCATGTCTTCATGCGACGACGGCGACGATACACCCGGCGGCGGCACGAACCAATACAAACAAACTGTGATAATGTACATGCCTTGGTCCGGCAGCGGTATCTACAGTTATTTCAAGCTCAATATAGAGGCGTTCGAGACTGCCATAACGGACAACAGGGGACTGGATGGCAACTCACTTGTAGTGTTTATATCTGAGAACGGATCATCGTCGCATCTCATCAAGATATCGTATGACGACGGACAATGCCTGCGCGACACGCTGAAAAGCTACGACTTCGCCACATATGACTATACTGCTCCAGACGGCATTGCGCAGGTGCTCGGCGACGCTATGGCATGCTCGCCATCAGACACGTATGCATTGGCCATAGGCTGCCACGGCATGGGATGGATACCGGCAGGTACAAACGTGGAGACACGGGCCGCCAGGGACGCCGCAGCGGCAGGACAGGTGCACCAGACAAGGTACTTCGGACACTCGAGCGACGTGACCTACCAGACGGACATAACGAGCCTGGCCGAAGGAATAAGCCGCACGGGGGTGAAGATGAAATACGTACTGTTTGACGACTGCTACATGTCTAATATTGAAACGGCATACGACATGCGTGGCGCGGCTGACTACCTGATTGCCTCCACCTGTGAGATTATGATCGAGGGCATGCCGTACGCCGAGATTGGCATCGACCTGCTTGAGAATGACCTCCAAGGCGCTGTGCAGGGCTTTTACGATTTTTATTCGGCCTTTAGCGTACCCTGCGGCACCATAGCCGTTACCGACTGCAGCCAAGTGGAGGCCATGGCACAGGTAATGCGTGACATTAATACGGCGTATCCCGACGGGATTGACGGCACGGACGGCTTACAGGACCTTGACGGATACACGCCCACCATATTCTTCGACTACGGCGACTATGCAGCCCATCTGTGCCGCGACGAGTCACTGCTGGCCGCCTTCAACGAGCAGCTGGAAAGACTCGTGCCATACAAGGCCTGCACGCCTACTTACTACTCGTCGATTACGGGAAGGCAAACGGCTATCGATACATTCTCGGGGCTCACCATAAGCGACCCTACGGAGAATCCCGCCGTTACGGCCGCCAAAGCCACGACGGCATGGTATAAGGCTACGCATTAAGCACGCAACGGTACTGCCGCAATAGGTACAAGCCGTCGCCCATATTCCGGGCGACGGCTTTTTTCATGTCGGGAAACGATTTTACGCAATATGGCAGATTATCACGCAAAAGCATGTAAATGGTTACAAAACGTCATAATGAAAAATTCATGCTTCCGGCGTAATCTGGAAAAGGATTTCCGGAAAATGCCATGATGACTTAGCAAAACGGCTCTTCTGTTTGTAAAGAATTATTATTAAATAGAGTAAGCTATGCTTTCTCATCGAGAAAACCATCTTTCCTCAATGAAAAAGCTATCTTCCCTCAACGAGAAAGCATAGCGGACTCAACGAAAAACATGGCTTTTCTGCGTAAAAAAGGCCGTTTTTCATTGCACAAAAAAACGGCTGGCGTGCGTAACCGCAAGTACTGCAATGATTTACGGTTGCACACGCCTGATTGACGTATTTAAGTCTGACGGAAACAAATTTTTGTCTGCGCCAATTCTACGGCGTCAACGTTTTTCAAAGTGTAAGCGGTTGGGCCGTTATTGCTGCCATAGTGTCAATCACGCACATCCAAAGCGCACGCAGTCCCAGTCGTTGCCGCCCATGCCATGCGCAGACCTTACGCCGTAGGCAGTCAACGGCTGAGGCGGGCGAGAAAGTCCATCGACATATCCCTATATCGCGACAGTCTGCCGTTTACGTCATCCCATTGTATTCCTCCGCTTACGAGCGCCCGCACGTCTGGAGAGGCCTCTTCATCCAACAGACGGGCCTCAAGTCCGAACATAGACAAAAGCGAGCGGAAGCGCGACACACCGCGCCCTCGGTTGGCGACGGCAATGAAAGGCTTGTTGAAAATAATCGAGAAAACACAAGCATGGAACGAGTCGGTTATGACGAAGCGTGAGTCGATAAACCCTCTGAGCCATTGCTCTACGGGCGGCTGCACCCGCTCGGCCAGCGGAGCGTTGATGTCCTCCACCCTTGAGTTTACCCTGAATGGCTGAAGATTCAGGCTTTCTGCCACGCTGGCGGTAAGCGCGGCCTTCCACGGAGTGTCGTCGAGAATGTAGCACATCATGCCTCGTTTGCCATCATACATGCCGCAGCTACCAGCCAGCAAAGCATAATCGTCAGCATGGAGCAGCATTGTAGGATCAAGTACGTGCTCTGCCTCCACGCCGAAACGCTCACGGCACAAATCTACACCTGAGTCCTCGCGCACCGATACATAGTCAAAACGCTTCAACAGCCTTGCGCATTGAGCCGTGAGCAGCCTGCCGTACTCCCATCGGTCCGTACCGAAAGAGGCGGCATAAGCCATGCGCCGTATCTTCCACCCTGACGTAAAGTCGAGGTAGGCGGTGCGTATGTCGTCGAAATACTGTGGCCGCCACACCTGGTCACTGCCCACCACGATTGCGTCGAAGTCGCCTTCGCGTATCGAACCATAGCCTTCGTAAACGGCCGGCTTTATATACCGCCTGATGAACTTATCCGTGTGCTGTCTGACGATGGGTTTCTCACGGTTGAACTTACGCTCGTAAAATATAGGATAAGGGTGGCCCTTCAAGTTTTTCAACAACCTTCTTGCGTACTTTACGGGCATTCGCCAGACTGGTAGCCGTAATGGTTTGTCGGCCAAGCTGATGACATAGGCATCATGCCCCATGCGCTCCAACACGGTCTGGAGCGCGTACGCCTGCAGTATCCCACCGTAGTTAGTGTGTAGCGGAAGCGTCAATATTCCTGTCTTCATCATTAGTTCGTTTATAGATTATCCGCCTTACAGCCTTCCTCAAGCCGTGCAGTGCGGTATTGTACCATGGCTTTGCCAGCGCGGAATTCAACGCTGCTGAAAAGCTCCGACCATCACCAAGCTCACGGAAAAACGTCCGTCTTCGCCAGCCTTCGCGCAACACGGCCTTCATTCCACCATTGTAACGCTCAAGCCCATTGATGTTGGCCGCGCAAAAGTCCATGTCCAGCCTCTCGGCGGCAGTCTTTCCCTTGTCTGTATTCACGAATACAAGGCTTACGCCCCTGTTGTCCGCAAAGTCGGGCAACAAAGTCTTCACGCCCCAATAGTCGGCCAACGTAATGTCACTGCCGCTCACCCCACCCTTGCACTTGCAGCGGTAACAGCTCGGGCGCAGATAAACATCATTGAGAAACCCCTTCATAAAAGGATTGTCCACATAAACATCGGACATCAAAACCGCGCTTTCTCCAGTCACGGCAGTGCTTCCCCTCACAACAAAACAGTACTTATCCCAACCGTATATACGCTTATCCCTGAAACTTATGCCCGTAATCACCATACGGTTCGTATCTTCGCACGGTCTTGTCGTACCGCCTGCACTACGGCGTATCTCGTCCAGATACATGTGCCACACACCTGGCCCCGGTACTCCATGACAAAGAAAATCAACCGATAAAAGATTCGGGTAGCTTTTGCGTAAGTAACGGTTCAACCCCGCAACCTGGCACGGTGTACCGGTGAACAGAACTATGCGGCCATCCTCCAAGAAGCGTTCCGCCTTGATATATGAATCATTAATGTCGCTCTGAACATACTTGCTGCCCATCATAGCCCAGACTCCATCAATTGAATCGGCATACGTATGGACAACGTTCCAGCTCCCGTCGAACACTGCGCCGAACACTATTCCACCTTCAGCAATGACATTACGGGCCAAATTAATGAACACCCCTCCTGAAGAACTGCCAAGAAGCTCATCCTCATTACGGTTCTTTGCCCCGATAACCTCCATCCAGTGCTTTGGGTTGCCAGGGTTTGCCAACGGGCATACACGTTCGCATAATCCGCAGTCCACACACGCATCTGTATCGACCTCGGAATAAAAGAAACCTTCGGAATCCTCGCGCATGGTGATGCAATGCCTCGGGCATCTCTGTTGGCAAGCGGAACAGCCGCAACAATCATGCTTGTCCTTTATCTGTATCATTGCCTAAACTTATTTTTTAACGTTTTCAACCTATCGACAAAAAAAGCTCGCTCTTTATCAACCAATCCGAATATATATACAGAAACAACGACCGAGATGAACGAGACCACACACACAGTAACGAAACGTGACAATGACTGCAACATACAGACACGTATCACCATAGGTATAACAAGCGAGAAAACTGTCACCAAAAACATTGGCAATAAGGCTTTACGAAAATACTCCGACAACGAAAGATTTACCAAAGTACGCAGCATCCAGACACGTGCGAACAAGGCGACACAAAACACTATAAGCTGAATAATGAACACACTCTCAGGAGTAAAGCCGCATTTCAGCGCAATGTAAGATATCGGTAAGATCATTATTAACATCGTACCAACTACCGATTGGTACTTCCTTATCTTGCCTGTAGCCGAGGCTGCTTGTATTAACGGGTTTGCCAAACTGTCTATCATTGATATCACAAGAATCAAACGAACGAACACTACAGTATGTGCAGGCACGACTTTAAGCCACCATTGGAGTATCAAGTCAGTCTCAAACATTACCGGCAACGAGATAAAAAGTAACAAAAAGTATGAGAATTTGGAACTTGTAAACACCAGGTTGTGCATATATGGCATGTCACCGGATGCATACGATTTGGTTATCTGGGGATTAAGTGCCGTCTGGAAATTTATACAAAATCCCTTGATTGCATTCTGAACCTGCACGGCAATCCCTCGTGCCGCATTCAGCGCCGGTCCGAAAAACATGTTAAGCAGCACGTTGAGGCCTTGCGTAAACGCAACGGCGGCAATATTGCCGAAAAGGCTCCATCCTGCAAACCCTGTCATCTCCTTGAACAAGTCCTTGTCCCATATCCAACGATAACGTGTTTCAACAAAATGGCGGCCGCTATAATTACCGTATATAAAACGTATCAGCAATTGGATAAGCAACATCAGGATTGCATATAACTTCAATTTGTCAATATCGGAAATAACGAGCAGATATACGATAAGAAGTTTCAACACTACCTCCAATACGGATATATACGCAAAAGCGCCCATACGCTCATGTGCTATTATCACTGCATTATATGGTATGCTCATAACCATAACTATAGTTGCCAACACTGAAGCATGATAAACCCATAATGCGGCCGAGAACCGGTCAGGCGGAATATTCAAATGAGTATATACGAACCACAACCCGATTGTTTCCGAAAGTAACAGTATGATAACGGATATTAAGGCATGAATGTTAATGCTGGTACAAAACACCTTGTGTAACCGTTCCTTGTTACCACAGCCTAACTCGAAATTAAGAAAACGTTGCGTGGCTGACGCCATAGCGCCATTAAGAAACGTAAACATCGACACAAAACCTCCAACAACATTATATAAGCCATAATCCTCAATACCAAGCGTATTTAATACAACACGGCTGGTATAGAGGCTTACGGCCATGGTGAACAGCATTCTTACATAAAGTAAAAACGTGTTCTTGGCAATACGTTTGTTTGTTTCCGATGTTTTCTCCATCAGCAATCCTTTTGCCGCTTCTAAATCATCGCAACAGTAAGACCTGCCATTACAATACTAACCATCGACATCAATTTAATCAAAATGTTAAGAGATGGTCCTGATGTATCTTTAAACGGATCGCCGACAGTATCACCTACTATCGCCGCTTTATGACAAGACGAGCCTTTGCCACCAAAGTTACCTTCCTCAATCATCTTCTTAGCGTTATCCCATGCCCCACCAGAATTTGCCATGAATACCGCAAGCGTGAAACCTGTAGACATTCCACCGACCAACAATCCTAACACTCCTGCTACGCCGAGTATCATACCGACTACCACAGGAATTACTATTGCCAATAATGAAGGAAGCACCATTTCATGAAGTGCCGAGCGAGTAGATATACTAATGCAACGACCATAATCCGGCGTTGCGTTACCATCAAGGATTCCCTTAATCTCCCTGAATTGGCGCCGTACCTCTTCTACCATTGCTCCGGCAGCACGCCCTACGGCGCCCATCGTTATGCCACTGAACATAAACGCCGCCATAGCACCTATAAAGACACCGACAAGAACATTGGGATTCATTAAATTTACCTGGAAGAAGTCTATCATATCCAGCAATCCAGCATTCTCAGGATTAAACGTGTTGCCAAGATTGTCTATGAATGTAGCACCTTCATTAGCGGCTCTTACCATATTGATTTTTATCTCTTCAATATATGAGGCTAACAAAGCTAATGCGGTAAGCGCCGCACTACCAATAGCAAATCCTTTTCCAGTAGCGGCCGTAGTGTTGCCGAGTGCATCGAGGGCATCTGTACGCTTACGCACTTCAGGATTTAAACCGCTCATTTCAGCATTTCCACCGGCATTGTCAGCAATAGGCCCATAAGCATCGGTCGCAAGTGTAATGCCAAGCGTCGAAAGCATGCCTACCGCGGCAATGCCTATTCCATAAAGTCCCTTAGATATGCTTTCTGAACTCATTGATAAATCAAAACCATTGGCACAAAGATAGCTTGCCATTATTGCCACTGAGATGGTAACGACAGGGACCATTGTAGATATCATACCTGTACCAATACCTTTGATTATGACTGTGGCAGATCCTGTTTCCGAGGATTTGGCGATGCTTTTCGTTGGCTTATAGCTTTGACTGGTATAATACTCCGTTGCCATGCCTATAATCACACCAGCCGCAAGTCCGCTGATAACAGAGAATGAAACTCCGACCCAATTCTCAATACCGAGCAGATAAAGTATTATGAAAGTAGCAACTGCTATCAATCCGGCAGAAACGTTCGTTCCAAGGCTTAACGAATGTAACAAATCACGCATTGAAGCACCATCTTTCGTCCTGACCAAGAATATTCCAGCCAACGATAAGAAAATTCCTACCGCAGCGATTAGCATAGGCGCTATGACGGCTTTCAGCTGCATGTCTCCATTAATGGCAAAAGCCGTTGCGCCAAGGGCTGCAGTACTGAGAATACTTCCGCAATAACTCTCGTACAAATCGGCTCCCATACCAGCAACATCACCTACGTTATCTCCAACATTATCTGCTATCGTGGCAGGATTACGCGGATCATCTTCCGGAATGTTGGCTTCCACTTTTCCGACAAGATCTGCGCCTACGTCAGCCGCCTTTGTGTATATACCTCCGCCGACACGGGCAAACAACGCTTGTGTTGACGCCCCCATACCAAAAGTAAGCATAGTTGTTGTTATTGTAACAAGGGCTGTATTCTCTCCTTCATAAAACATGCTGAGCAAAATAAACCATAAAGCTATGTCCAACAGGCCAAGCCCAACTACAACCAATCCCATCACTGCACCACTTCTAAATGCTATACGCAGCCCTCGGTCAAGGCTTTTACTTACGGCATTTGCCGTTCGGGCTGACGCATATGTTGCCGTCTTCATGCCAAAGAAGCCACAAAGCCCAGAAAAGATACCGCCTGTCAAAAACGCGAACGGGACCCAGGGATTCTGCACTTTCAAAACGTATGACATAAAAGCGAACACCAGACACAATATAACGAAGATTATGGCAACAACCTTATACTGTTGCTTAAGATAGGCCATAGCTCCAATACGCACATACCCGGCAATCTCTTTCATACGAACCGTGCCTTCGTCTTCCTTCATCATGTATTTAAAAAAATACCAAGCCATTGCCAAAGCGCATAACGAAGCAAACGGCACCAGCCAAAATACTACTGGAATATTCATAGTTTATGGTTTTAAAGTTAATGTACTTTCTCTTTATTCAATCTTTCATGATTTATCAGTTTAATACTGTCAAAACCTGAACGACAGCTGTGTATCTATCATGTTATAGTTTTGATGTGCCAATGAGCGGTCGTTTACAAAGGCGTATTCTACATTTACTTGCAGATTTTTCGTAAACAGATAGTCCATGCCCACTTCATAAAACGTCTTGCTTGTATTCCATTCTGCTTGTGGCCGATATAAATCATAACGTGCCTTTACATGCAGTTTTTTCTTTATTATCGGAGCAATAGCCAAGGCGTAGAAGCCGTCAGCCTTATCACCTGCCGAATAATTTATCTCATCCGCTTTAGCATCTTCATCGGAATTATAAGTCGTCTTGAAACCGAAACCTGTTGAATGGATATACTCTGAACGGAACGTCCAGTCGTCAACGACATACTCACCGCTTATTGCATACCTGCGTTTTGGCAGGCTTACCACTCCGTTTTCACCCTTACGGGCATATGAACCGGTCCATCCAAAAGCTCCGATACGCAAGCCTGCAACAGGCATAACCCATAAACCGCCGATAACATCCTTCTGGTTATCGACATCCTTAGTATTGATACCTTGCCCATTGAATACGCCAACCTGGTAATGAACAAGCGGACGGCCGGATGATGTCTTGAATAAATCACCCTGAAGCTGCACGCCTATATCGCGGCCATTGGAAGAATGCTCTCCCACCCTGTCCGTAAATCCAGACAGTTTCATTATGTTCTGGCCATATCCCATAAATCCCTGGTCTATAGGATTCATTGGGTTTTCAAACGTAAACGGGCGCTTAAACTGGCCGACCTTAATCTTCAAGAACGGCAGCTTCTGCCATTCGATATACACATCTACTATTCTCGGACTTTCTCCCAATGTCGATGTGTTGCCGTTAATCTGCCCCTGCAGTTTATAAGCGAAGTCTCCAAGAATACGTCCATCGAGAGAAACGCGCACCATGCGCAAGTTGAAAGAGTTGCTTTCCGCATCATGCTGGCTGCTATACTGATATTGTCCTATGGCATAACCGCTGAACTTAGGTTTACTGAACAACGGCTTTTTCTCCTGTGAATACAGACTTGAAAAACTGAAGAAACACAATAATAAGGCACAAATACTCTTTACCTTTAAACCTTTAGTCAATATAAAATCCAACATTTCTATAATGTAATTTACATAAATCCAATACCAACGATTAGGTAGAAACTAATTGTACGTTCCCGTAATAGTATCAAGTCAGTCATTATCCTTGTCCCTCAATTCCAAAAGTACAACGTTCTCCACATGAGGAGTATGGGGGAACATGTCTACTGGCTGCACGGCCATAACTTTGTAATACGAATCAAGCAATGCCAAATCGCGTGCCTGCGTAGCCGGGTTACAACTAACGTAAACAATCCGTCCAGCCCCTGTCCGTATTATGGTATTGACCACATCCTGATGCATTCCTGCACGCGGAGGGTCGGTAATAATAACGTCTGGCCTTCCGTGTTCCGCAATAAATCCATCCGTCAGAATATCCTTCATGTCGCCCGCGAAGAACAATGTATTGTCTATTCCATTAATTTCAGAATTTACCTTGGCATCTTCGATAGCCTCAGGCACATATTCTATGCCGACCACTCGCTTTGCGTATCTGGACACGAAATTGGCAATGGTTCCCGTGCCGGTATACAAATCATAGACAAGCTCGTCTCCGGTAAGCCGTGCAAAATCACGTACTACCGAATAGAGCCTAAACGCCTGTTCTGTATTTGTCTGGTAAAAACTCTTCGGACCGACCTTGAACTTTAGACCGTCCATTATCTCATATATATAGTCATTACCTTTAAATACCTGTATTTCAAGGTCATTGTAAGTATCGTTAAACTTTTGGTTGTCAACATACAACAACGAAGTTATTTCTGGGAACATATCCGCGATATGCTTCATTAATGCTTTTGCCTGTTCGTCGTCTCCCGGTTCGTCATAATGGAACTGTACTAAAACCATCCATTCTCCTGTATCTGAATTGCGTATAACAATATCACGCAAAAGGCCATGTTTATTCCTCAGGTTGAAGAATGTCATGCCGGTTTCATAAGCATAATCACGTATGGCGTTACGGATACGGTTGTGCAGGTCGTCCATAAGCCAACATTTTTCTATCGGAAGGATTTTGTCGAATGCCCCGGTAATGTGGAATCCGATGGCATTCATCTGCGTATAATCCGTATCCATGGATATTTCGTCCTTAGTCAGCCAACGCTTGTCTGAACACCCAAACTCAAGTTTGTTACGGTATCCGAATATTTTTTCCGAGCCAAGAATCGGCATTATTTCAGGCAATTCCACCTTGCCAATCCTCGTAAGCTGGTCATACACTTGGCGCTGCTTCATCTTCAGCTGCTCCCCGTAGGGTGTATTCTGCCACTTGCAACCGCCACATATGCCGAAATGTGCACATCGTGGCTCAACCCTTATTTCGCTCGGTTTGACCATTCTTATTATTTCAGCCTCGCAATAACTGTGTTTCTTTCGCCGTACCTGCAAGTCAACAACATCACCAGGAACGGCAAAAGGAACGAATATTACCATGTCGTCAACTCTTGCAAGAGCCTTTCCCTCGGCCGCATAGTCAGTTATAGTAACGTTCTCCAATATTGGCAACGGTTTTTTCTTCCTGCTCATATAAAGTATTTTGTCATTATTTATCGTTGCATGAAACAACTGTCAGACATACGCCACACAGCATAATGTCGTACGCATACGTCCAAGCTTGCTGTTTCATGAATAATTTGGTACAAAAATAATATAAAAAAATGAATCAGTAAGGATAATCTGCTGATTTTAAATCGAAATGTTTGTGAAAATAAAACATGACATTATCCTTGTAAGACAGATAATAATCTGAATACAATAAAGCATGGGCACACACGCCAAGATATCGTCTGCGTGGACGGAACATGATTTTACCTGTTATTCAAAAGGCCACCTATTGACTTGTGAAAGACCGTCTATTACGTGGTAAAAGAGCGCGTTTTGCGACATAAAAGGCCGCCTATTAAAAATCAAGCCTGATCATAATACAGTAAGTTCCAGCCGCGGAACAATATCTGGCGACACTTAACTCCATTCTTCACCGTCGCTTCTTAGAGGCTTTCTTACGGTCGGACATTATGGCGTCCATATTCTCCATTGCCCATATTATCAGGGTGTTAATATGCGGGAGCAATGATTTGGCCCTTAACGTCAGTGCGTATTCAACGTGCGGAGGCACCTCCGGATATACCGTACGTGTAACGTAGCCATCCTCCTCAAGCGTACGCAACGTCGCGGTCAACATCTTCTGGGATATATCCGGGATTTCCCTTTGTAGTTCCTTGAAGCGCATTGTGTTCTTTCCCGACTTATGAATGGTAAATATAATAAGCAATGACCACTTGTCGCTTATACGTGACAATATGTTGCGTATTGGGCAGTCGGGAAACATTTGCAGTCCTTTTTCCGCTCTGTTCATAATTTGTGTTATTTATCTTTGCGGCGCAAAGATAAATAATTTTATTTTTTGCAGCAAAAAACTTTTTTCAAAAAAGTTTTTATCGTAAGTCTTTCATTTACAGCATTGGTCATCTCAACGTAACTATCTGACATTCAAGTACCTACTTGTATGCATGAAAAATCATTACTAACTTTGCGGTACAAAAGGAAAGAAAGTTTCTTTTTGAGACCTACAACATTAATTATTAATAATAAAAAACAAGAACGATGAAAAAAGTATTATTTGTTTTGTTTAATCTTTTAACATTAACAACCATGGCAGAAACAAAAGGACGCTTTGAAATCTACGATTTCGACAATTTCAAACTGCACGTCTATTACACAAACGACGCCCTTGGTGACGCAAGTTACGTTATCGAAGGCAAAAACGAATTGGTTACAATGGAACAACCATTGTTCAAGGACAACGTTGCGGAATTTGACCAATATGTCGACAAACTCGGCAAGCCTGTGGTCCAGCGCATTACCGACTACCACTTAGGAGGCACCGGTAGCCACGATATTATAATGGCAGAAGGTATGCCGGAATTTACCAAGGGCTCGGTTTACGGAGGAATGATGCAGGGTTTTGCAGATCATTCGGCGACGCACTCACCGCCATGCCGACAGGAAAGGCTACCGAGGTGGCATTTGGAACGGTGCATACTTGGGCAGGAGTGACATTCGAGTTCAGACACGGAGCGGCAACCGACTTTCCCGGTGCAAGCATTTTGATAGGCAACAAAGTTTATTACACTCATTGGACACCCGCAAAATCTCATGCCGTAAACCTGCAAATATCGTCACGTGCGGCAATAGACGGAGAAATTAAGGAAGCTGAAAAATCATTTGGAACAAGTGCGGAACTCTTAATCGGTGGCCACGGCGGTGCAGCAGAACGTGACGCGGTAAAATTTAAAGTCGCTTACTTGAAAAAGATGAAAGAACTACTTGCCTCAAATACTACTCCACAGGCATTCATTGAAGCTATGAAGCAGGCTTATCCTGGACTACCCGGCGAGGGAGGACTTGCAGACTTGGCAAAGGCTCTCTACACCGCCCAATAGGATGAAAACAGATAAATGAAAGGCAACGGATGAATTTCTCATATCATTGTTTTATTTAATAATGTGTGTAATTATTCATCCGTTGCCCTACATTAATAGATTATCCGCAATAAAAAGACTCACGGACAAGTTTGTGCATAAGCGTATTATCTGTTTCCGCCGATGACCTTAAACTCGTATCATTGAAGCTGCGCAGCCTATCCATGACACCGTCTATCATACGGGGCGAGAACACTCCGCGGGCCTCATAAATACCGCGCTGCCTTTCAAGCCAATCTGCCGAGGCCGCACATGAGTCGGGAAGTTGCTCGAACCGGTCATTATTTCCACTCTCACCAGACCCAACGTATTTATCTGCGGCAATGGCCAAGGCTTCGTTTTCCGACATTTCCAATCCATGCCTACAAGCAACACACAGACCAGCCATTAACTGGTAAATGTCCGCCGAAGCGTCAGGTGAACGCATTTCGACCGTCTGCTTAGGATTGTCTGATGGCAGACTGTCCATGCCATTTGACGGATGACAGCCGTGAACACCGTGCTTGAAATTCCATCCCAACGGAACCCGTACAAGTACCGAACGGTTACAATCGCCCCAGCATACACTTGTTGGAGCCTCTTGATGAGGTACAAGGCGGAAATATGATACCGGAGTCTTGTTGCCAAAAGCTGTAATTGATGGAGCAAGAGTCATCATTCCCGCTATCGCGCGGCGTGCTTCCGTCGACAGATTGCCACCATTAACCATGCAATTATGCCCGTCTTTCATCATGCGCATGTGGATGTGCAACCCGGAGCCGGCTTTGCCAACTGTTATTTTAGGCGCAAACGTTACGTCGAGACCTAACGAATAAGCCAAGTTTCTTATCACCCATTTGGCCAGCAACAGCTGGTCTGCAGCGCTTTCCACCGGACATGGCAGAAACTCTATTTCGTTTTGTTCATACACTTTGCCGTCTGCCGTAAAATTACCGACCTCAGAATGGCCGTATTTTATTTGCCCTCCGGTTTGCGCAATATACGCCATACACTTCTTGCGGAACTCGTTGAACTTGGCAAATGGGCCTGATTCATGATACCCACGCTGGTTAACGGCTGGAAACATACCGTCGTCTTCCGCTATAACATAATATTCAAGTTCTCCCATTGCCTCGAAAGTCATGCCGGTAGACTCGGTAAAGGCCTCGGCGGCGCGATGTAATGTCTGCTCCGGCGAACTGTCAAAAGGTTGTCCATCCTTATCAAGGAAAGAACAAAGCAAGCACAAAGTGGGGATTTCAGAAAACGGATTGACAAACGCTGTACTATAACGCGGCACAACATAAAGGTCGCTGCTTTCCGCCTCTACGAACGAAGGGTACAGGCTTGAACCGTCAACACGCTCGCCGTCAGTAAGGATTGTCTCAAGATAAGCAAGATTGTTTATCATGAAGTTCAATGTCTTAACACGACCATCCTCGGCAGGATACATGAAATCGACCATCCTTATACCTTTTTCACGGATAAAAGTGATAATATCCGTCTTGGTCAATCCGGATGCCGGTTTACCGAAAAAAGCAACCAATTCGTTGGCACTCATTTCAACAGTCTTGTCCATAGCAATAGAAATTTAAAATCAATAACATGTTTTTCGATTAACAACAGAAATTGCAAATATACCGATATGCACGGCATTATTATGTGTTTACAAAAATAAGACATTTTATTGTTCACTACAAATTAAACACATTATATTTTCATAAAAATACATTTAATATTCCAACATAACGAAAACGGCAATAAGTACATAATGGTACGAATCATTATTTTACACTTACACTTTGACTTTATCAAACCCGTTAGAATTGCGATATCCTGATTTTATTTCAATACAACCGGGAATATGGCAAAAATCGACGTGCAAAATTAAGTTCATGATACACAGAACGTTACATAATTTTCAGCCATGTGTGTGCAATTTTAGTAGTCATAATCAACCGTTAATCATTATATTGCAGACATGATTGACGGCCTTTCGTCTTGCTTTCAACGGCTTTTTCCATTTTAAAGATGGCCTTTGCATTGCTGATTTGCCACCTTTTACACTTCCTAAACATGTATTTTTCTGCATAAAGACCATTATAATCACACACAAACGCCAGTTTTTCAATGTTCCACACTTCTATTTTCAGAAAAAAGTCGAACACTTTTAATTTTACTTTATGCTAATAATACGAGCCAGTTCTGAGCATTATGATAAAATCACATTTGCCCTGCAGCATACCTGAATAAAGCTCAAATACATTTAACAAGACATATTATCTGAATCAGACAACCATAAGCTAACGTAAAAGGAAAAATTTTACAGTCATGCAAAATCATACAAAAAATATTTGTTAATTAATCAAATTTAAGTATATTTGCAGACAAACTGATATCCGTAATAACTATACGTGAAAACCTTACTTAATTATGACAGAAAAAAGAGTTTACACCTTCGGCAACGGTAAAGCCGAAGGAAAGGCAGACATGAGAAACCTCCTCGGAGGCAAAGGCGCCAATTTGGCTGAAATGAACCTTATAGGCGTTCCCGTTCCTCCGGGTTTCACAATTACCACAGACGTATGCAATGAGTATTTCGAGAAAGGTAAAGAAGCTGTCGTTGCACTTTTAAGCGACGACGTCGTAGCTTCTGTGCACCATGTAGAGAACTTGATGAACTGCAAGTTTGGCGACGCGACCAATCCTCTGCTCGTCAGCGTACGTTCAGGCGCCCGCGCTTCTATGCCGGGAATGATGGACACAATTCTGAATCTCGGACTTAATGATGAAGTTGTTGAAGGCCTTGCGAAAAAGACCGGAAACGAAAGATTCGCTTATGACAGCTACCGCCGTTTCGTACAAATGTACGGAGACGTTGTGCTGGGAATGAAGCCCGTGAACAAAGACGACATTGATCCATTTGAGGCTATCATACAAAAAGTAAAGGCAATAAGAGGTATTAAGCTCGACAACGAAATGAGCGTTGACGAACTTAAGCAACTCGTTACATTATTTAAAGAGGCTATCAAGAAACAGACAGGCAAAGATTTTCCTAACGATCCGATGGAACAGCTATGGGGAGCAATCTGCGCCGTATTTGACAGCTGGATGAACGAGCGTGCCATCCTTTACCGCAAGATGGAAGGGATACCCGCAGAATGGGGAACGGCCGTAACCGTCATGGCCATGGTATTCGGTAACATGGGACCTACGTCGGCTACCGGCGTATGCTTCAGCCGCGACGCTGCAACGGGCGAAAACAGTTTCAACGGCGAATATCTCGTAAATGCGCAAGGTGAGGATGTGGTAGCAGGAATACGTACTCCACAACAAATAACCAAGGAGCGTTCTATCAGATGGGCTCAGCAACAAGGAATATCTGAGGATGAGCGTGCGTCAAAATACCCGTCGATGGAAGAGGCAATGCCTGAAATTTTTGCGCAGCTTAACGATCTCCAGCAAAAACTTGAACACCATTACCACGACATGCAGGACATGGAATTCACCGTTCAGGAAGGAAAACTATGGTTCCTGCAGACACGTAACGGTAAACGTACCGGTACTGCAATGGTGAAAATCGCCATGGATTTGCTCCACGAAGGTGAAATAGACGAAAAGACGGCACTGGAGCGCTGCGAGCCTAACAAACTTGACGAACTTCTCCATCCTGTATTTGACAAAGAGGCACTTAAATCGGCTAAAGTTCTGACACGTGGTCTGCCGGCATCGCCTGGTGCAGCATGCGGTCAAATAGTATTCTTTGCTGACGACGCCGCAAGAATGCATGCTGAAGGCCATAGAGTTGTAATGGTGCGTATAGAGACGAGTCCTGAAGACTTAGCAGGTATGGCGGCAGCAGAAGGCATTGTTACCGCACGTGGCGGCATGACGTCACACGCGGCCGTCGTTGCGCGCGGAATGGGTAAATGTTGCGTTTCAGGAGCTGGCGCACTGAATGTCGACTACAAAGCACGTACCGTGGAAATAGACGGAACAGTACTGAAAGAAGGCGACTACCTGTCAATCAACGGTTCTACAGGCGAGATTTATCTTGGTGAAGTGAAGACAAAACCTGCAGAGGTTACAGGTGACTTTGCCGACCTGATGAGTCTGTGCGACAAATACACTAAGCTCGTTGTACGCACAAATGCAGATACTCCACGCGACGCAAAAGTGGCACGCAATTTCGGAGCTGTAGGTATTGGTCTCTGCCGCACTGAGCACATGTTCTTCGAGAACGAGAAAATTAAGGCTATGCGCGAGATGATTCTTGCGGATACCGTAGAAGGCCGTGAAAAGGCTTTGGCTAAACTATTGCCCTATCAAAAGCAAGACTTCTATGGCATTTTGAAGGCTATGGACGGATATCCAGTCAACATACGTCTGCTCGATCCCCCACTCCATGAATTTGTTCCGCATGACATTGAAGGACAGCAAGCTATGGCAGAGGAAATGGGTGTAACCGTCCAGGAAATTCAGCAGCGTGTAAACAGCCTGAGCGAACACAATCCAATGCTTGGCCATCGTGGTTGCCGTCTTGGCAATACATATCCTGAAATCACGGCCATGCAGACACGTGCAATACTCGGTGCAGCTATACAGTTAAAGAAGGAAGGTCTTGATCCCCGTCCCGAAATAATGGTTCCACTGATCGGTATTGTCAATGAATTTGATGTTCAGGAGAAAGTCATACGCCAAACAGCAAAAGAACTTTTTGAAGAAGAAGGTATCGAAATACCGTTCCGTGTTGGTACAATGATTGAAATTCCACGTGCTGCGTTAACGGCTGATCATATAGCAGAAAAAGCTGAATACTTTAGCTTCGGAACAAACGACCTAACACAGATGACGTTCGGATACAGCCGCGACGATATCGCCAGCTTCTTGCCTGTTTATTTGGACAAGAAAATCCTTAACGTTGACCCGTTCCAAGTACTCGACCAGAACGGTGTAGGCCAACTTATCAAGATGGCAGTAGACAAGGGACGCTCAACACGTCCGGAACTTACTTGTGGTATCTGTGGCGAGCACGGTGGTGAACCTTCGTCTGTTAAGTTCTGTCACAAAGTAGGTTTGAATTATGTCAGCTGCTCACCGTTCCGCGTGCCAATAGCCCGTTTGGCTGCGGCGCAGGCTGCTGTTGAGGAATAAACCCTTAAAATACTATTTTAATATCAGGCTGTAATTACCGGTTTTACGGTGGTTACAGCCTGATTTGCGCTTGGACGGTTCGTACACTTGACCGCAAAAAATGAGCCAAATGAACGTATTTGTTTTACTCTATGTTTACCCCGAAAAACGTCATGTTTACCCCTGTTTACCCCAAGAAAAAACGTTTTTTACTAATAAAGAGCAAATAGTATGACAACATTCAAAGCAACGGTTAAGAAACCGAGAAGCGACGGCTTCTACACAGTTTACATAAGAATTACGCACCAGCGGAAATCAAGTTATCTAAAGACCAATAAAATCGTCGATGCTCCCCACATCACAAAAAGTGGAGAGATAAAAGACCCCGTAGTCAATGAGTATTGTTCCATGCTCATCCGGCAATACAATGACAGGCTAAACCGTGTCGATGCTTCTCTTTGGGACATAAAGGAAGTTATTGAGTATTTACTCAAAAATGACCAGGGAGTGTGTTTTAGCAATTATGCAAGGCAATTCATAAACAAAATGATTTCCGACGGCCACGCACGTACAGCAAAAAATTATCAGCTTGCGGTAAATCATCTGGAACGTTACATAGGTTCAAACCAATTGATGTTTTCCAGCCTGACCTCTACCGTTTTGAACAGTTGGATAGATTATATGTCTGTGACCAACCGTGCAAAGGAAATGTACCCGACTTGTGTCCGCCAAATATTCAAAAAGGCCATAATGGAATTAAACGATGAAGAACGCGGCATCATCCAAATCAAATTCAACCCGTGGCTGAAAGTCAAAATCCCCAAATCTGACAGTACATTAAAACGGGCTATCAGTGCCGAAGCGTGCCGGGAATTTTTCGCTTTTCCACTTCCAGAAAGTAATATGAAGTATCCAAGAGCAGAACTTGGCCGGGATGTTGCCCTGCTCTCGCTTTGTATAGGAGGAATAAACACAGTTGACTTGTACGAGCTGAAAAAGAAGGACTACCACAATGGCATCATTGGCTACAAGAGGGCAAAGACCAGACACAGCCGCAAGGACGAGGCGTACATGGAAATGAGGATAGAGCCGTTCATCCAAGACACGTTTGACAAATACCTCTCAAAAGACGAGAACGACGAATACCTGTTCGTTTTCCACCGCCGTTACAGGGACTATGACAGTTTCAACGCCAACGTCAACGGCGGCATACGAAAAATCTGCAAGGCAATGGGCATGGAAAAGGAAGATTTTTATTGTTATTATACATTCCGTCACACATGGGCCACCATCGCGCAGAACGACTGTGACGCCAACCTTTACGAGGTCGCCTTCGGCCTGAACCACAGCCACGGTATGAATGTGACAAGGGGCTATGTCAAGATGGATTTTTCCCCGGCTTGGAAACTGAACGCCAAAATCATTGATTTTATATTTTTCAGTAATAAAAAAAGTAAACAAGGCAAGGCAAGAGATTTTGAAACACCTGAGGATAAGATGTTCCGCATAACTCCAAAAAAGATGATATACGGGCGTGCCTACTTCAAAGGCAATGTGATTGCGGAATTGACAGATATAGGATTTAATACGGTTGACGACGTTATAAACGCCTTGGTCAAATTATTACCAAAAAATATTCCCATTGGTTGCAACATTCAGTTTCGCCTAACAAACTGCGACTCACAAAAGGAAGTGGTTTATGAGAGGAGCAAAGGCAAGGGATTTTAGCTCCAAATGTCATACAATAGCCGCATTTGCCGGAAAAGACAAGTGCGGCTTTTTCCATACACGTCATTGCCTATCGCAACGTTCCGTAAACACATTTTTCCCAAGAACAAGCGCGAACGCCGCCATGAACAACCGCCCTACAAGGAAAAGCAGTTTCCGCGCCAGCCATAAGACAAGCCTGAAGGCCGTCCTGACAAGCCACACCGCCAATTTCAGCAACAACACGGCCGCCAACAGCAGCGGAAGCAGGTATATGAGCAACAACAGTTCGAACATCCCTAATTCTTGTGATTGAAAGTTTCCGTATGTAAATATACTAAATTCCGGCGACATACGCAAATTATGAAACCTTTATTTACATACTTATTTTCCATATATTCAGACACTTACACACATAGCTAACACGGTCAGAATAACCGTTCTCACGCCAACACCGGACACCAGACAATGCAGGTTTGCCGACATAATCCACAAACTCAACCAGACAATCCGAATATCCCATTCCCTGTTGTAAAAAGACATTGCTATATTGAGCGTTTGATATTTGCAAACCGCTGTAATCACGTTTTTCAAGGCCAACACCATAGCCTTTCTTACAATCCAAAAATCTCGAATCCACTATTTTTGTCATCGGAACTCCATTTTCCTTCAGACGGAATATCACACAAACTTATCTTTCCCTGTTCCAAGATACAAGCGACTCTGGAGCCACGGTTTCCGACATTCCCGACATGGCGAGACCGCAACACCCCGTTGCCGACACACCATGACAGTCCGGGCGGCATGTACCGCCATGTTTGTGTTGCGCATTTACGCACGAAGCTGACTGCCTGTGTAAATTTGTCGCAACAGAGTGCCGGGAGCATACCCATCCTGCCTTGCAGGAGTCGTCAAGCAAGTTGTACCCTTGTCATTACAAAACACGGTTTTACAATGACAAGGGTCACTTGCCGGATGCCATGCACCGGGGCGGCCAAGCCGCTGTTCCGCCCTGCGGAAAAATATACGGAAACCCATAAAAGAAAGATGTATGACGAACCACAGAACCATGTATTTCCAGTTAAGGCTCACCCCGGAGGAAGCGCGGCGGCTGAAGGAAAAGGCCGCCACCTACAGCTCCGTGAGCCATTTCATACGCTCGGCCGTGGCCGAGCATTCCAACGTCGATGCAAGACGGAAGCTCGAACTGATGAGGGAACTCGGGGACTTCTACCGGGAGTTCCGGAGCGAACTGTCCCACATCGGCGGCAACCTGAACCAGTCGGTCAAGAGGGCCAACGAACTCTCGGCGGCCGGACTGCTGCCGCCCGGCTATGTCAACGAAGTCCTCCTGCCGGCCATCCTTGACACAAGGAAGCGGCTGGACGGGATAATGAGGGGACTCGATGCCGTAACAAAAAAGGCTACAAGACTGTGAGATACCCGATGCCTGTACATCCATAACCAAAACATACAAAGCATATAAGATGATAGCCACCATATTACCCGGAAGCGCGGACTTCCATGCCGTCGGTTACAATGAGCGCAAAGTCGCGAAAGGAGCCGCCCGGCTCATCGAGATGCGCAACTTCGAACCGCTCGGGACATTCGGCAGGCCCACCCCGGAACAACTGGTCGGATACCTCCGGGAATACAGCGCCCGGAACGACAGAATCCGGAAAGCGCAGTTCCATGTCGCCATATCATGCAGGGGACATGAGATGGCGGAACCTGAGTTGCTGGAGTTCACGCACCGCTATCTCTCGAAAATGGGATACATGGAACCCGGGCAGCCGCTGCTGGTCTATTCCCACCACGACACGGCCAACACCCACCTGCACATAATCACGTCGCGTGTCGCCCCCGACGGAAGGAAGATTGCCCACGACCACGAGCGGCGACGCTCGCAGGAGGCCATAGACCGCATACTCGGCACCGACAGGAAACGGAAGACGGAGAAGGACACGGACGCGGCCCTGCAATACGCCTTCTCCTCCTTCGCGCAGTTCAAGGCCGTCATGTCCTCGATGGGCTACGAGACCTACCGGAAGGACGACACCGTGTTCATCAAACGCGGCGGAAAGGTGCAACGGAAAATCCCCCAGGCCGAAATAGAGGCGTTGTACAAGGACGGCCACCGTGACAGGCGACGCTGCCGCCAGTTGAGAGGCATACTCAAGAAATACCGTGACGTGAACGGCGGCAAGGAAGAGTTGCGGAAAGAGCTGAAAGAAAAGTTCGGCATCGACCTCGTGTTCTTCGGCAGGAAGGACGCGCCATACGGCTACATGATTATCGACCATGCCCACCGCACGGTCATCAACGGGGCACGGGTGCTGGCCACGGAAGAACTGCTCGACTTCGCCACGCCGGAGGAACGCCTTGACCGCATCGAGGACTACATCGACCGCCTGTTCACGCTCAACCCGAAAATCACTCAGGGCGAAATATACGCCAGACTGCGCAAGCATCGTGCCTATATAAAGAAAGGTGTGGTTTACTTCGGCGGCACGGCACGCCCGTTAAAGCCCTTCATGGCGGAAGCCATAGACCGCAACAACCGCATAGAACACGTGGAGAAGTTCCATCCCGGGACGGAGGCCGAACGCGACCTGCTGTGCGGCATCTTCAAGGTTGACCGCACCGACCTCGTAACCCTGACGCAGGAAAGGACACAGGCCCACGGCGAGGCCGTCAGTCGCCTGCGCGAAATATTCGCCGACGAAAGCCGTACCGTGAAAGGAAGCCTGTATGCGGAAGGCTTCATCCTCCGCGAGCAGGACGGGGCGTTCTTCGCCATCGACTTCAAGCAACATATCATCGTCAACCTGACAGAAGAAGGCTTCAACCTTGAACGCCTGCGCCCACAAGCGAAACGGCAGGAAAGGCCGCATACGGACAGGACAAGGGTCGGACTTGCCCACCTGAAAAGGCCGAAGGACGCCGGCGGCGGCAGCCAAAGCTCAAACCGCGAATGGGAAGTGGGCCGCAACGGCAGGTACGACGAGGTGGACGACGGCCGGACATTGAAATGGTGAGTCCGGAAGCCACAGGCGCAGGGACTTCTAACCGTTCCGTTTTCGGGCGTTAGCATCCCGGTGCGGCGGAATGCCGGAAATCCCATACCCCGGAAAAGGCGACCGCGCGGTCAAAAGTGTTGCGCATTTCGTTTCCCCGGCATCCCGGACGGTAAATTTGCGCATGACCAACGAACAGGGAACCGCATGATACAGACACCGGCCATAGTGACATTCGCCAGCCAGAAAGGCGGCGTGGGCAAGACGACGCTCTGCGCCACCTTCGCCAACTACCTCGTGACGAAGGGCGTCCGCACCGTCGTGGTGGACTGCGACTTCCAGCATTCCATCCTCAAGTGCCGCAAGGCCGACATCCGCAAATACGGCGAGGGTTGCATCCCCTACGACGTGGCGGCGTGCGACGCCGACGACAAGTCCGGCATGGCCTCCGTCGTGGAGAGGCTGCTGGGCGACCCGAGCATAGACGTGGCCCTCGTCGACACCCCCGGAAGCCTGAAGGCCGCCGGCCTCGTCCCCCTGTTCGTGAACTCGGACATCATCGCCGTGCCGTTCCACTACGACCCGGTGACCGTCTCCTCCACCGCCTCGTTCCTCCTGTTCACCGACAGGCTGCGCAAGGCCGTGGAGGGGCGCATGAGGGCGAGGCTGCTCATCATCCCCAACCTCCATGACGGCAGGGTCGGCAAGCGTTCCGAGCTTGCCGTCTGGGAGAAGGCCCGCGATGCGTTCTCCCACTACGGGCGCGTGACCGCGAGAATCCCCAGGCGTGCGGACATGGAGCGGTTCAGCACCGTCGCCGCGCTCGACATGCAGGGCGCCATTGTCGCCCCCGTGTTCGACAGCATTTATGCCGAAATCTTCGGCACGACGGAGGCGCGGCGGCCCGTGGAGCTGTCGGGGATACAACTGGCCGAAAACCTCGTCCCGAAACGCAGAAAGAGGAACGGCAAAGACGACACAGACAACCATAACCACTAACCGACCACAAGATGGCAAAGGAAATACCTGAAATAGACGAACTGCTGCAAGGCATCAACGATGCCGACGCGCCCATGGAAAAGAGGCACGAACAGGAAAACGAGCACAGGCCGGAGGCCGAAACGACACCGCCGGATACGGAAAAGTGCTGGGAAAGCTTCATGGCCTGCCTCGAATCCCCTGTTGCCCATACGGGAGAGGCGCGCCTCGTGTGCAAGATAGACCGCGACCTGGCCGACTCCCTTGACGACTGCGACATCGGCGGCCGCGCGCTGCCGTTCCGACCTCGTGAACGCCATCGTCCGCGCTTTTTTCAGCACGTACCTCCCCCTGCTCGCCAAATACCGCAGGGAGAAGAAGTCCCTTTTCGACAGGCTGAGGGAGGACGGGGCATGAAAAGGAACCGTTGGAACGAGGAAAGGCTCGCCCTGCTGGCCGAACTCTACCCCGTGGAGACCACGCCCCATACGGCCTGTGTGCTCGGCATGAGCGAGACGGCCGTCAAGAACATGGCTCGCAGGCTGGGCATCGCCAAGCGTGCCAAGCGGAAAGACACAGGGCGTGCCGGGCACATACAGGCCCATTTCCACGAACGTTCCTTCTCGGAAATGGCGGAAAGCCTGGGCATAAGCAAGACCACCGTCTGGCGGACGGCCTCACGGCTTGGACTGGAGCGCACAGACGAACAGCACAGGTACATCCTCAGCCGCACGCGCAGGGAGATGATACGGCGCGAACGCCGCAGGGCGGTCTTCGGGCTTGAGCCGCTGACCCGGATCAAGGTAGTGACGGACAGGGCGAGGGTCAAACTGCGCTCGCTGTTGAAGTCGAAGGGGTACGTCGTGGACGGCGGAGAACGCAACACCCTGTACTTCACGGCAGGCACGGAACGCCGGGAAAGGCTCGAACGCCGTGGCGAGAGGCACGGGCTCAGGTTCCTCCCGTTCCCGTGTACGGACTCCCTTCCTGCCATACAGACCGCTTACGATTAAAAAAACATACAGCCATGCAATACGGACAAATAGTTTTCGCCCTCTTCACCTGCCTTGTCATATACTATGCGGTCATGGCCGCGTCGGACATCCTGAAGGCGAAGGCCGCACAGTCGGCTGACGGTGAAGGCCGGGACGAGGAAGACATAGACATCTCCGACGAGGCGAGGACGTTCAAACCGGTCACGGTCAGCCGGGACGAGCCGGGAAGGACGGGAACCGCCACGGATGACGGCAGGGGAACGGACGGCGCGAGACCGTCGCACCGCCCCGGCCACCGTGAAGCCGCCATGACCGACGGCATCCTCGTGGAAGACCTCATGGAGGAGGTCAACAGGCTGGCGGAAACCGGCCTTAGCGATTTGGGACAGGTGATTTTCGCCTGCGAGAACGCGATGTAAAAGAAAACAGACAGAAACACAAAGGGCCTGCACGGCAGCCCACGTTCCTTCGGCGACACCTGTTCCTTATGCGATGACACCTGTTAAAACACAACCGGAAAATGTTACACTTAAAGAGAAAGTGCCTGCGCGCCGTGGTCCGTTTCAGGCAGTCAGGCTTTTGCCGCAAGGCCGCACTGGCCGTTCTGGCCCTCACCGTCTCGGTCGGCGGAGCGATGGCCTCCAGCAAGGGGGCCGCAGGCTTCACCAAAGCCACGCAGGAGGTCACCTCCTACCAGACTCCCGTGTCGAACCTGATGAAGGCCATAGCCGCCGTCATCGTGCTTGTCGGCGCGTTCAACGTCTATTTCAAGATGCAGAACGGCGACCAGGACGTGAAGAAGACCATCATGCTGACCATCGGCGGCTGCATCGCCTTCATCGCGCTGTCCGAGGCCCTGCCCCTGTTCTTCACCTGAAAACCGGACAACAAGATGGAGAAGGACATGGAAGGCTTCCCCGTATTCAAGGGGCTGCAGAAACCGCTGGAGTTCATGGGCATCCGCGGCCGCTTCCTCACGTTCGCGGCGGCGGCCATAGGCGTGTCCTTCGTGGGCTTCATCGTGTTTTCCATCGCGCTGGGCAAGCTCGCCGGCTTCATCGCCATGCTGGCCATCGCCGCCGCAGGGCTGGCCGCCATCTACGTGAAACAGCGCGGAGGGCTGCACGCCAAGCGGCGCGACAGGGGCGTTTTCATTTACAAGAACCTGAAACATAACAGTCTGCAATAAAAATGGTACGTACAAGGAAAAAGGCGTTCGACGGGCTGTACGCCCAGTTGGAGGAGACGGACGGGAACGTGGTGCTGTTCTCGGCCCGCGGCGATGCGTCCGTCATCTTCGAGATGGCCAACCCCGTGCAGCAGCTCTGCACGGACGCGGAGCAGTACGCGCTCTTCCACGGCGTGCTGGCGAACATCGTTCAGACGCTCGGCGAGGGCTACGCCCTCCAGAAGCAGGACATCTTCTGCCGGCAAGCCTACCACCACGACATCCCCGAGGACGCGGAGTTCCTGACCAGGAGCTATTTCAATTACTTCGAGGGAAGGGAATACACCGAGATACGCACGTACCTTACCGTGACGCAGGAAGGCCGGCGGAGCCAGTTCGTGCAGTACGACCCCAAGAAATGGGCCGAGTTCCACTCGAAGGTGGCCAAGGTCAGCGACATCCTCACGGAGAGGGGCATCCGGCACCGCAAGCTGTCGAAGGGCGAGGTGGACGAATACTGCCACCGCTTCATGGCCTTCCGCTTCCGCCGCGGCCCGTTCTCCATGACGAACTTCAAGGCCTCGGACGAGTGCCTGAGGACGGGCGGCCGCACCATCCGCTCCTTCCCCCTTGTCGACATCGACGAGACAAGCCTGCCGTCGCTGCTAAGGCCGTATGCGCAGAAGAGCGTGAACGGCTACGGCATCGCCACCGACCTGCTGTCGTTCCTGACCGGCATCCCCTTCGCGGACTGCGCGGTGTACAACCAGGTGGTGCAGGTGCCGGGACAGCGCAAACTGCTCCGCAAGCTGCAGGCCAAGGCCAAGCGGCACGGCTCCATGCCCGACCCGAGCAACAGGATAGCCAAGGCCGACATCGAGGAGGTGCTGGAACGGCTCGCCGTGGACGGCTCCCTGCTGGTGAACTGCAACTTCAACATACTGGTGAGCTGCCCGGCGGACAAGGCCACGCCCGTCGCTTCCTACCTGGAGGCCAAGCTGTACGAGTGCGGCATCATGCCCTCGCGTACCGCCTACAACCAGCTGGAGCTGTTCACGGACAGCTTCCCGGGCAACGCCTACGCCTTCAACCCGGACTACGACCTGTTCCTGACCCTCTCCGACACGGCGCTGTGCCTGTTTTTCAAGGAACACCTGAAGGAGTCGGAGGACACGCCGCTGACGACCTACTACACCGACCGCCAGGGGCTTCCCGTCTGCATCGACATCACGGGCAAGGAGGGCAAGGTCAAGATGACCGACAACTCCAACTTCTTCTGCATCGGGCCGAGCGGCAGCGGCAAGTCGTTCCACATGAACAGCGTGGTGCGCCAGCTCCTCGAACAGGGAACGGATGTGGTCATGGTCGACACGGGCGACTCCTACGAGGGCATCTGCGGCTACTTCGGCGGCACCTACATATCCTACTCGAAGGAACGCCCCATCTCCATGAACCCCTTCAAGGTGACAAGGGAGGAATACGAACAGAACTTCGGGGAGAAGAAGAATTTCCTCAAGTCGCTCATCTTCCTCATCTTCAAGGGAAACGCCTTCCCCTCCAAGATAGAGGACATGATTGTGAACCAGACCCTCGTGGAGTATTACGACGCCTATTTCCACCCGTTCGAGCGGTTCACGGACGACGAGCGCGACGGCCTGCGGCGGAAGCTCCTTGTCAACTCCAAGATAGAGGACGACAACGACAGGCACGACCGCGAGATGGCTGACATCGACCGGATGATAAGCGCAGAGGAGCCGCCGGATGAGAGGACGTCCCTGCTGCCTGCGCTCCCCTCGGAGATAAGGCGTGTCAAACTCATCCGGCAGTGCCGCTCGCTCCTGGCCCTCATGCGCGACGGCGCCGCCTCGGAGTCCGAGAAGGAACACGCCGCGCGCATCGTGGAGAAATACCGCAAGGAACTGTACGAGAACACCATGCTCATCCGCATAGACCGACAGATAGGCCGTATGGAGGAGCAGAAGCGCCGCCTGGAAGTCAGGGAGCTGTCCTTCAACTCCTACTACGAGTTCGCGCTGGAGCGCATCCCCCAGATAATGTCGCTCGAAAAGATAGACTTCGGCATCCGAGACTTCGCGGCCATCCTCAAGCAGTTCTACCGGGGCGGCGAGCTGGAGGCCACGCTCAACTCCGACATGGGCGTGAACCTCTTCGACGAGCGCTTCATCGTCTTCGAAATCGACAAGATAAAGGACGACCCCGTGCTTTTCCCCATCGTGGTGCTCATCATCATGGACGTGTTCCTGCAGAAGATGCGCATCAAGAAGGGGCGCAAGGCCCTGATCATCGAAGAGGCGTGGAAGGCCATCGCCTCTCCCACGATGGCGGAGTACATCAAGTACCTGTACAAGACGGTGCGCAAGTTCCACGGCATCGCCGGCGTGGTCACGCAGGAGCTGAACGACGTGATAGACTCGCCCATCGTCAAGGAGGCCATCATCAACAACTCCGACGTGAAGATACTGCTCGACCAGACGAAGTTCAAGGACAGGTACGGCGACATCGCCGCCATACTGGGGCTGACCCCCATCCAGCGGCAGCAGATATTCACCATAAACGCCATCGACAACCACGAGGGGCGCAGCTACTTCAAGGAGGTGTGGATATGCCGGGGGCAGCACTCCGACGTGTACGGCGTGGAGGAAGCCCCCGAATGCTACTGGGCCTACACCACGGAGCGCACGGAGAAGGAGGCGCTGAAGATATACCTGCGGCACTACGGCGCGGTGCAGGAGGCCATCACGCACATCGAGGCCGACCGCAGGCGCGACGGAAGCCCCAAGTACCTCGAATTTGCAAGGAAAGTGAACAGACAACAGAAAGTAATGGAACTATGGGAAAACTGAGACACATATTCCTGGCGGCCGCCCTGTCGGCCGCGGCAGGCGCCTCCGCCGCATGGAGGGTGGTCATCGACCCGTCCTGCATCAAGGCCGTCGCGGCCAACCTGGCCTCGCAGAAGCTCATCGAGGACAGGCACAACACGCGGCTGGACTCCATCGCGGCGAGGAAGCAGAAGGTGGAGCTGTACACGGTGAGCATGGCCACCATCAAGGAGCTTTACACGCTGTCGATGGAAAACGTCGCCGGCTTCGGCACGGAAAGCCTCTATTACAAGGAAATAGGCTTATGCGCCCTTGACATCCTCACGGGCGTGCCCGAACTCGTCAGCACGGTGGGCAAGGCGGATTTCCCCAACAAGATCCTGTGCCTCAATGAACTCGGCAACCTCGTCACGGAAACTCAGCAGTTGGTGGCGGACTTCGTGAACATCGTATGCAACGCAAAGGTGGAGAATCCGCTCAAGGGCCGGTCCACGGCGGAGACGAAGGGCGACGGGCACAACCTCCTCGACCGAAACGAGCGGCTGACGGTGGCCAACACCATCTACACGGATTTGATGAAGATACGGTACAAGGTGGAGGGGATGCTGGCGATGGCGCAGTACGCCACGCTGAACGACCTCTTCTTTTCCATAGACCCGGAGGGCTGGGCAAACGTGGTGACGATGCGTACCCGTGTCGAAAGCCTCGTGCTCGACTGGAAAGGGCTGGCATCAGTATAAGTATATAATAATGTTACAGGCAATGACAAGACACGGAACATCATGAAACGGACAACCGCCATATATGCGAGCCTCGTGTTGGCTTTTCTCCTGCCCCTTAGGGCTACGGCCTTCATCATCCCGAAAGACCTGCCGACGATAGAGGCGCTGATAGCCCTGCACAAGGCGGTGAAGAAGGACGAGGACCGGGCGCTCCAACGCGTGGCGGCGAGCTTCGGCGAGCAGTCGCTCATCACCAAAGGCGCGGAGAAGTTCAACGACGTGCGCACCGCGCTCGACACCAAAATGAACAACGCCTATTCGTACATCGTGCTTGCCGGAGCCATATCGTCCACCGCCAACTCCCTTTACCGGTTGGTAAAGGAATACAAGGACTTCACGGCAAACACGTTCTCGAACGTCAGCAAAAAGCCGTTCGTGGCATGGTATTACGCGGACGCCAACGTGGCCGTATCGAGAGAGATAAAGCACTGCTACGCCCTCTACGCCTCGGTGGCCGCCTCCGGCATCAATCTGATGAAGGCGTCAATGGACGAGAAACTGAACCTTGTGATGGCGCTGAAAGGCACCATCGACAGGGCGCGGTACATCATCGACAACGCGAACCTCTACTGCTACCTCGTCACGGACTGTGGATGGGAACCCGACTACATCTGGGAAATACTGAACTCGGAGGTGAAGGACGCGATAGCGGAAAAAGTGATAGACAAATGGAACAATGTTTAGTTACAGGCAAGGAAACGGGCAGGCAAGACATTTTCACTTGTCACTCAATCTTTTCCTTAAAGACAGAATTATGAAAGCTAAGAAACTCATTATGCCCCTGCTGTGTGCGGCGTGTGCAGGACTCCCGTCAGTCCTCCATGCCCAGAGCGTCACGCATGACAGCGAGAAAGAAAAACAATGGAAGTCGATGGAGAACGGCCCTTGGGACTTCGCCCCCGACTGGTACTACTATTTCCTGCACAACGGCTATTCCGGGGCGGAAATGTACTGGAAGTGGGCCGGCTTCAAGTCCGGCTTCCGCGTCCGTTTCAAGGAGGAGGACTCCGACGTGAAGCGCATCATGCCGGTGCGCGTCACCGCCGAGGAAACACAGCGGCAGAAGGCCGAGAAGGCGGAACGGGAAAGGGAGCGCATCGAGGGGCTGTACAAGGAGGAACTCCTGCGCGAAGCGGACAGGTCGGTCGACCTGTCGTATGCCTCCTACAAGGACGAGTTCGAGCGTATGCAGTCCTGCATCTCCGACGGGCTGCTATACTGCCTGACGAAGAGCGGCGGCAAGCTGAAGCGGCAGGTGGACGAGCTGAGCCGCAGGAACGAAGTCCTTTGCGCCGGCATCGCCTACATACACAAGACGGGCGTCGGCTACGGGCTGGAGAACGCCAAACGTCGGCAGGCCTATGAGGAAGCCAAAACGGAAATGGGCGTCCTTGTGAGCCGGACGGCTCACCTTTGCGCCGTGGCCGCCACGCATTATTGAATCTGAAAACAAGATGAAACCATATAACCGATATAAGACATGAACCTCGCATCCGTATTCCTGACAATCGGCCTCCCGGCCATCGACGAGAGCCTTGACAAGCTGCTCGTCGCGATGGAGACGTTCCCCAACGTGGCCGTCCTGGGCGACGCGGTGGGGCTGGCCAAGGTTATCGGGCTGCTGCTGGCCCTGTGCGTCGGCTCCTACGAGTGCTGGATGATGATGCTCGGACGGCGCGGCATGGACGTGATGAAACTGCTCCGCATCGTCAGCATCTCCATCTGCATCTCCTCCTCTTCGTGGATATGCTCCGCCCTGCAGGTGCCGGGCAAGGGGCTGGAGTCCGCCACGAAAGCGATGGCGCAGTCCAAGAACAAGGAAGTGGCCGCCTTCGAGCTGAAGGTGGCGCAGAAACAGGGCGAGTACCTCGAACGGCTGAGGGCCGTGCAGGACTCCATATCGGCGGCCAAGCAGGTGGCGGCCATCGGCGAGGACGCCTCCTGGTGGGACAAGCTCATATACAACGTGGAGAACCTCGGCACCACCATCAACAACTACGCCCAGCGCGCCACCGTCGCCGCGGAGACGAAAGTCAGCGAATGGGTGAACGACGTCATCCGCTTCGTGGGAGAGCTCATCTTCCAGATGTCCTACTACGGGATGCTGGTGGCCCAGCGGATATTCCTGGCCATCATGGCGATATTCTGCCCCGTCATGTTCGCCCTGTCGCTCGCGCCTCCGTGGAACTCGGCGTGGAGCCAGTGGGTGTCGAAATTCCTTTCCCTCTCGCTGTGGGGCTTCGTGACCTACATGTGCCTCTACTACATCGACTTCATCCTGCTGTACAACCTCCAACAAGACCTGGTGGCCTACGACCACCTGCTGCACGGCTCCGTCAACTCATGGTCGCAGATAGGCGCGCTCGGCCTCCAGGGCATCGGCTCGAACTGCATGTACGCCATGGGAATGCTCGTGGGCGCATACATCATACGCTTCGTGCCGGAGGTGTCGTCGTGGCTGATACCGGGCGGCGTAAGTTCGGGAACAGGGTCTGTGGCAGGTTCGGCGGCGATGGGCATCACGACAGCGGCAGGTTCGGCCGTGGGAAGCGCGGCCGGCTCCGTGGTGAGCGGCGCCGGGTCGGTGGTCAAGTCTGTCAGGAGATAGACCACGTTTTGAAACCACAGGAACCATAGTTATAACATAAATAAAAAATGGAGAAAGAGATATGCTGATAGAATCACTGGCACAAAAGACGAAGCTCGCCATGATGACGGTCTGGGCGACGGTAGGCGGATGCGCGCTCATCTGCGGTTTCACCGTATGGTGCTGCGTGTCACTCGTAAACAAGGAAAGGCAGCAGATATACGTCCTCGACGGCGACATACCGTTCCTGGCCGAGCGCGCGAAATTGGAGGCAAACTTCATCATGGAGGCGAAGGCGCACATCCAGCTCTTCCACCAGTATTTCTTCAACCTTCCGCCCGACAACGACTACATCAAGTGGACGCTTGGCAAAGCGATGTACATGGCGGACGGCACGGCGCTGAAGCAGAAGCAGGCGATGGACGAGAACGGCTTTTACTCCGACATCATCTCCTCGTCCGCGGTCTGCACCATCATGTGCGACTCCATCAGCTTCGACGAGCACGAACGGAAGTTTACCTATTATGGCACGCAGCTCATCAAACGCCGCACGCGCGACCTGAAACGCTCGATAGTCACCACGGGCGGCATCGAGAACGTGCCCCGGACGAGGAACAACCCCCACGGGCTGCTCATCACCAACTGGAGAACCATCGAGAACAAGGACTTGGATTATTAACCGTACAACAATTCCGATATGAAAACATTGAGAAAGACATTACGTGAGAGCCGGCTGAAAGCCCACGACATGATGCGTGCCTGGCTGCGGCCGAAGATTCAGGCCGTCGGCATGAGATGCCGTCTTGCCGCAAGGGTAAGGCTGGCCAACTCATGGGCGGCGAAACACCCGAAGCGGACTTCCGCCTGCGTCGTGGGCGTCCTGGCGGCCGTGCTGGCCCTGAACCTGCTTCCGGGCGGCAAGGAGAACAAGGCCGGAAACACGGGCATGGGCATGATAGCCGACATGGAACCGGTATTCAGGGGCTTCCGCACCATACAGGCGAACAAGGACATCCACCGGCAGACGCTGGAGGAGCTGACTGTCAGGGGACAGGAAATCCGCCATGAGCTTGACTCGATGATTGCCCTTCCCCGGAAGTCGCACGTCGATTCGGCAGGCATCGTAAAGAGATACAGGTAGCTTGAGAACATTGTCAGATTCATAAAAAACAACGGCAGCGATGATTAAGGTGAATTTCAAACAGCCCAAGTACATCTTTCCGACCGTCATCTTCATACCGCTGTGCGCCTTAGTGTACTTCGTCATGCAGACGTTCGGCGGAGGCGGTGCGGACAAGGCGGAGGTGGCGACAGACCGCATCAACATGGAACTGCCCGAGGCGAACGCCGAGGAAGCAGGCGACAAGATGTACGAGATGTCGCGCCGGTTCGGCGACGAGGACGCCTTTACCGCCATATCCGGCATCGGGGAGGAGGAAAAGGACACGGAGAAAATCGAACACGGTTACACCGAGGAGGAGCTGGACCGCATCGACGCAGCGGAAGCCGAGCGCATCCGCCAGCAGCAGGAACTGGAGGAGCTTGAACGCTCCCTGGCAGAATCGAGGCGGCACATCAACTCTTACGTCTATGGTGACGCCACGCCCGGGCGTGACGCTTCTGCACAGGAAGAGTTCGCCCGAGACCTGGAGGAGATACAGCGGCGCAGCTACGAACGGCAGAAGGCCATCGAGCAGGGATTGGGGTTCGGAAACCCCGATGAAGAGGAAAAGGCCCAAAGGCAGAGGGCCGACTCCATAGCGAGGGCAAGGCAGGAGGAGAAGGAAAGGAACCGTCCGAACCTCGTCGTCAAGTCGCCGGAGGCAAACGCCGGCAGCTTCAACACCGTCAAGGCGGAAGACGAGGCGGTGAACGCCACGCTCATCCGTGCCATGATAGACAAGACCACCAAAGCGCGCGAGGGCACGCGCCTGCGCTTCAAGCTCCTCGACGACGTGACCGTCAGCGGCGTGAGATTGGGAAAGGGCACCTACCTGTACGGCACGGTGACCGGCTTCGGCGGACAGCGCGTGCGTGCATCGGTCACGAGCATACTCACGGGCGGCATGTTTCAAGGCTTAGGCTAATAACCCGATCTCTGAAAGAGATGTATTAAACTTTTATAATAGAATTATATTGGGTTAATACTATTTGGGGTTATCTCATTATTAGATAGGATACCTTTTATAACTAACGCCAATTGATGCTGTGACATTCTTTTCTATTTGTTTTTTGGACAAAGATATGTCTTTTGATAATAAAAAAGATTCAAAATGATTTAATTTAGCTTAATTGCTGCTATTTTAATTCGTCAGGTATAGGAACTGGTATAGACATGTCGAACTTTTTTCTGATAAACGACTCTGTTTCTTCATTGAATGGATAGGTTTCCTTAATAAAATTCATAGCTACCTCCATATCACCGTCTGCTATATCTTTATACCTTTCAAAGATACCAACCAGGTCATTGTTATATGAACGCTCTTGTTTTATGTTGTACACGTATTTTAACACCCTGTCTTTGATTTCATTGGCTTTTTTCACAGTATCATTGAAGGATTTTATACTTTTCAATTCTGGATCTTCGTTTTCCTTGTTTACCTTATCAAACTCTTCCTTGCTATACCCCGCCTCCTCTTTAATAGCCGGGCAAACACTTTCCCCTATGATCCGAAATTGTTCATACGAGCCTGTCAGAAACCTTGATTCTGTTTTAAATGCATTATATTTAACAAGCAAATTAGCCACCTCTGTTGCACCTTCTATGGTTCTAAAACCGATGCCGATATCTTTTAACATAAATACTGGAACTCCTGTTCTTGGATACACGACTTCTTTTTCGTTCTTTATATTCCAGTTTTTAGCTTCAATTGGAATACCTTTACCAGCAAGCTCTTTGTCTATATACAGATATATCTCTTTGCATGTCAATGACACAATCTCATCCCTGCTTAAATCAAAAACTGTTTTCATTTCTTTTTATTTATTAAATTAAACAATCTACCTCTTTGTTCAGGCTCCGTATATTCCACCCATATATCG